>Ga0164294_10001053_pt1 | contig 25977 bp, 22 predicted proteins | sample GEODES005metaG_FD_111479 | JGI IMG/M metagenome (GOLD analysis project Ga0164294, IMG submission 111479) | Oligotrophic lake water microbial communities from Sparkling Lake, Wisconsin, USA - GEODES005 metaG | ecosystem: Environmental > Aquatic > Freshwater > Lake | place: USA: Sparkling Lake...
CGCAGAACAAGACGCCGGGTTGGCAGTCTCTGGGACGGGGCTTTCAAGAGCTGCAGAGTATGGTCGAGGTCTACGACCTGCTCAGCACGGACCTTTTGGAGATGTGATCGATGATGAGCCCGCAGGGCGGGGGAGGTTTGACAAGAGTTGGCCCACTCTTCCGAGTGCCAAGCAGTATCAACTTGGACGCAATGGACTGTAACTCCGAGGTGTTCATGTCCAAGCACCTGAATGTCGCCAATCATCTCACCGAACTAGAATTGAGAGCCCGCGCGGAGGCCGCGAAAGACCCGAACGAACGCATGCGCTGGGTGGCAATCCTTCAAAACAAGGCGGGAAAAGAGGCCACCTTGATTGCAGACTTCTGAAACCGCCAGCCGGATTGGGTCCGACGAGTCGTACGCGCCTACCATGAGCTTGGCCCCGACAGCGTGACCGACGGTCGCACCCGGATTGGTGCCAAAGGTCGCTTCACCCAGGCCCTTCAGGCGGAGCTGCAAGCGGCACTTGAGCACGAGTCCCCACCTGGAGGGGGACTTTGGAACGGACCCAAAGTAGCACGCTGGGTCAGCAAAAGGACGGGAGACATTGTTCACCCACGAACGGCATGGGCCTACCTGAAGACCCTGAACTGGTCGATAAGGGTGCCACTCCCTACGCACCCGGACAGCGATGAGGGCGCCAAGGAGGCGTTCAAAAAAGGGGGCTAGCGGCGGCCGTCGACAAGGTAGTTCAGAGCTATCCTCAAGCAACTGTAGAAGTTTGGGCCGAAGATGAGGCTCGCATCGGGCTCATTCCCATTGAGCGACAAGTCTGGAGTCCCGTCGGAAAGCGACCTAAAATGTGCAGCCGGCGCCGCTACCAGTGGCGCTACGTCTTTGGATTCGTCCATCCCGCTTCTGGGCGTACGGAGTGGTGGATTACCACCACAATCTCAACCGCCGGCATGAACAAAGTGCTCCAAGAGTTTGCGGAGAGCGCGGGCGTTGGCCCCAATCGTCGCATTGTTCTCGTGCTTGATGGTGCGGGTTGGCACTCCTCCAAGGCCATTCAAGTTCCAGAAGGGCTCCACCTTGTAGCTCAGCCTCCCTACTCACCCGAAGTCCAGCCCTCCGAGCGGCTTTGGCCACTTCTCCGCGAATCGCTGGCCATTCGCGACTACGTTGATCTGGACGAGATGACCGAGGTGGTGAATGCGAGATGTCGAGAACCCTCGGATCAGCCATCCGTCGTCTCTGCTCACACGCGGTTTTACGGGTGGCCGGAGGACCGTCAACCTCAGGCCCTTCGAGCTGATTCATGATCGCTCGGTATCACTCTGTCGCCGCCGTCACCACGACGAGGCGCGCCGACATCCAGCCCTGACGCTCCCGCCCCAAGCCCGAGAGGGGCGGCGCCGCCGACACCGAGGGGATCAGCCGCAGGCCGGCCCGGGGCCGCACCGGCAGTTGGAGCCCCAGGCTGCTCCCCCACCGCCCGGCGAAGGAGAAGGTGGGGTTGAGGAGCAGGTGCAGATCGACCGATTCGGAGAGCGACCAGCCGACGAGGCCCATCGGCGCGAGCTCGGCGGCGGCCCCCTCGGTCTGGGACAGGTCGAGCCCCACCGACCAGGGCCCGCGCCCCCAGCGCGACTCCCAGTCCAGGCCGGCCGAGACGCGACGGGCCCCGGCGCCCAGATCGGCCCCGAGGATGGCGCCGCCGGGCTGCGCTTCGGTGGTTGGAAGCCCGATGCCCAGACGCAGCCCCGGGCGAAAGCCGCCGGCCCGCAGCCCGCCCCGCGGCCCCTCCACCCGCAGGCCCACGCTGAGATCGCCGGTGGAGAGCGCCTGATCGGGGACCCCACCCAACTCGACCCGCTGGTGGAGGGCCGGCAGGCCCAGGCTGAGCTGGAACGGGCCGCCCACCCGCACCATCGCGGCGAGGCCAAGCTCCTGAGACCGACGCAGGTTGGGCGCCGCCGGCCGCCAGGCCCCGTCGAGCCCCCAGTCTCCGCGCCAGGCCGCCGCACCGCCGCTGAGCCCCAGGCCCCAGCGCTCCTCGGCGGCCAGCACCCCGGGCAAGGCCCCGCCGACCGGCAAGCAGCAGGAGGAGGCCCAGGCAGCAGAGATGAGCAGGGGGATCAAGGGCGGGCTCCCTTCCGGCTGGCGCGGCGCCGTCTCCCTTGTAGCATCGGGCGCGGGCCACCTTCACTGTGGCAAAAGCGCACAGCGCCGCCGTGACGGCCCTCGCAGATTAGGCTCGGCGCCCTGGTGGAGGCTCCATGTCGCTGCTGCTGCTGCTCGTCCTCGCGTCCTGCTCCCGCCCGGTCGAGCGGCCACCGTCGAAGGCGGAGGCGCCCAACATCCTGCTGATCAGCCTGGACACGCTGCGCTCAGACCGCCTGCCCTGCTACGGCTACGACAAGAACACCGCCCCCTGGCTCTGCCAGATCGCGGCCGAGGGCGCCCAGTTCGACCGCAGTTGGGCCCAGACCCCCGCCACCGATGGCACCCACAGCAGCCTCTTCACCAGCCGCCACCCCTACGAGCACGGCAAGCTCGGCCACACCACCCGCCTGGGCGACGAGCACCTCACCCTGGCCGAGCACCTCGCCGCCCAGGGCTACCGCACCGCGGCCTTCGCCAGCTCGATGAAGTTCATCCCCAACTCGGGCTTCGATCAGGGCTTTGAGACCTATGAGCACCACCCCAAGGTCCACAAGAGCAAGCGCTCGGCCAGGGTCAACGCCGCCGCCGCTTCGGTGATGGCCGAGCCTGGCGACGCGCCCTGGTTCATCTTCGCCCACTACTTCGATGTCCACGCGCCCTACCACGCGCCAGAGCCCTATGGCTCGCGCTTCCTGGTGGGCGAGGCGCTCAAGCCGGCCCAGACCGTCAACGTGATTCGCCGCGACCAGAACGGCAAACAAAAGGCCACCCCTGCTGTGCTGGCCAGCCTGCGCAGCCAGTACGACGGCCAGATCGCCTACCTCGACCACATGCTGGCCTCGCTGTGGCCGGCGATCCAGGCCGACACCGACCGGCCCACCCTGGTGCTGCTCACCGCCGACCACGGCGAGGCCATGAAGGAGCATGACTTTTTAGGCCACGGCATCTTCCTCTACGAAGAGCTGCTGCGCGTGCCCCTCATCGTCTGGTACCCCGGCGTGGTGCCGGCCGGCCGCCGCATCCAGACCCCGGTACAGTCCGTCGACGTCTACCCCACCCTGGTGGAGCTGGCCGGCTTGCCGGTGCCGCCCGGCCTCTCCGGCCATAGCTTCGCCTCAACCCTGCGTGGGGGCCCCGAGCCGAGCCTGCGCCGCGCCCTGGTGCTCCAAGCCCCCAAGCGCAGCGCCCTGCTGGTGAGCGAGCCCGCGGGTCTGTTCAAGTACACCGAGCGTCACCGCAGCGAGCCCTCTCCGCGCCTCGTGCGCGTGGACGGGCCCCTCGCCAGCGAGTCCGACGTCTCCGACCAGTTTCCCGCCCTGCGCCAGCAACTCGAAGCCCACATGGGCTCGCTGCCCGTGGGCCGCCGGGCCAAGGCCGCCCAGCGCCGCCAGGACATCGGCGCCGAGGAAGAAGAAGAGCTCCGCGCGCTCGGCTACATCGACGAGGAGTAGCGTTGTGAAGCCCGGGCCTACCCGTTAGCCGCGCCGCCATGCACCCGCACCTCCAGGCCCTGATCGACGCCCTCTCCCGCGAGCTGCGCGCCCAGGAGGAGGAGCACGCCCAGCTCCGCGCCCTGCCCCTCCCTGAGCGCGCCGCCGCGGGCTTCTCGCTCTACCCCTTGGAGATCAGCGCCACCGAGCACCGCTCGCGCGGGCGCGTGCATGTGCTGCTGCGCGGCCGCGACCTGGGCGAGGCCTTCTCGCCCGGCGACCCCATCCTGCTCGCCCCCCTCGGCAAGCCCGACGAGGGCATCGTCGGCCGCATCGAGGGCATCGACGAGACGGTGGTGGAGCTGCGGGTGGAGGGCGCGCCCGAGGGCTCGGGCCCCTGGGTGGTGAGCCGCCGCTTCGACCCAGCGCTGCAAAAGGCCCAGCAAGAGGTGCTGCGCCGGGCCGAAGACCGCTACAAGCCGCTGGTGAACCTGCTTCTGGGCCGGGAGATGCCCTACAAGGCGGACCCCTACGATCACCCCGCCTTCGCCCGCCTGCACCCGAGCCAGCGGGCCGCCGCCGCCCTGGCGCTCGGCTGCACCGAGATCGGCCTCGTTCACGGCCCGCCCGGCACCGGAAAGACCGAGGTGCTGGTGGCCATCCTCGCCGCCCTTCGCGATCTGGGCGAGCGGCCCTGGGCCCTGGCCGACAGCAACGCCGCCGTCGACCACCTCGCCGCCCGCGCCTCCGCTGCTGGGCTCAATGTGGTGCGCCTGGGCGTGTCGGCGCGCATCGGCGGGCCCGTCAAGCAGCTCACTCTTGAGCACCGCATCCTGCATGGCTCGCGGGCGGGGGTCATCCACCGCCTGATGCGCGAGGCCACCCGGGCCGACGGCGACGAGCTCTTCGCCATCCGCGGCGCCATTCGCGAGGAGTGGAGCGCGGCCAAGCGCGAAGTGCTGCTGAGCGCCGATGTGCTGGCGATGACCATCGGCACCTTGCAGACCCGCGGCGAAGACCTGACGCCCCCGCGCACCGCCGTGCTCGACGAGGCCGGGCAGATCGCCGAGCCGGCCCTGTGGCTGGTGGCCCAACGGGTAAAGCGTCTCATCCTCACCGGCGATCCGCACCAGTTGGGCCCCGTCATCAAGGGCCGCGACAAGACCCTGGAGCGCAGCCTGCTCCAGCGCCTCGTCGACGAGGGCTTTCAGTTCCCGATGCTGACCCAGCAGCGGCGCATGAACACCACCCTGATGGCGCTCTGCCAGCCGACCTACGGCGGCCGCCTCTCCGCCGCCCCCGACGTGGCCGAGGCGGCGCTCACCCTCGACAGCGCCTGGGCGACCCCGGCCGCCCGCTTCATCGACACCGCCGGCATGGGCCATGACGAGGAGCCCGACGCCGTCGGCTCCTTCGCCAATCCGGGTGAGGTGGAGCTGCTGGCCCGGGTCTGGCGCGACCTCAAGGCCGCCGGCCTACGCCCCGAGCGCGTCGGCGTCATCGCCCCCTACCGGGCCCAGGTGGTGGCGCTGCGCAAGGCCCTGCCCGAGCTGGAGGTGGGCACCGTCAACGCCTTCCAGGGCCGCGAGCGCGACGTCATCCTGGCCAGCTTCGTGCGCAGCAACGTCGATGGCACGCTCGGCTTTGTGGCCGACCCCCGCCGCCTCAACGTGACGCTCACCCGCGCCCGCCTGCTCTTCATCGGCGTGGGCGACAGCGCGACCCTGGGCGGCTGGGCCCCCTTCGCCGCCTTCCTCGAAGCGGTGGGCGAGGGCTACACCAGCGGCTGGGATCTGGCCTAGGCGATGTGCGGCCGCGTGCAGCTCCAGCTCACCTGGGCCGATCTGGTCGCGCTCTACCGCATGGACCCTTGGTTCGCGCTGCCCGATCTGTCGCTGCCCCGCTACAACATCGCCCCCACCCAGCTCCACCCGGTGATCATCGCCGCCGAGTCGGGGATGACGATGCGGGCGATGCGCTGGGGCTTTCCGGCCCTCTGGCTGGCCCGACAGGGCAAGGACCCCTGGAAGGGCGGCCCGCCGCTGATCAACGCCCGGGCCGAGGAGGCCGCCCACAAAGAGACCTGGTCGGCGGCCCTGCGCTGGCGTCGCTGCCTCGTGCCCACCACCGGCTTTTACGAGTGGCAAAAGGAGGGCAAGAAGCGCTGGCCGCTGTGCTTCTCGCCGCCCGGCGGCGGCACGCTGACGATGGGCGGGCTGTGGGGGCGCTTTGAGCGCGAGGGCAGCGCGGTGGACTGCTTCGCCATCCTGACCGTCCCCGCCAGCGCCGACCTGCTGGGGGTCCACGACCGGATGCCCGTGCTCCTGGCACCAGAAGACTACGCCGCCTGGCTCAATGAACAGTCGCCCTGGAGCGTGGTGGAGGCCCTGATGAAGACGGCGCCGCCGGGCTCCTTGCAGGCCCGGGAGGTCTCGACGGCGCTCAACGCCTGGTCGGCCGAGGGGCCCGCCGTGCTCGAGGCGGACTGGGCCCGGGCCTGACCGTTCAGGCTGTGGCGAGCAGGGAAGCGAAGGCGGGCTCCAGCGAGGCGAAGAAGGGCGCCGGGTCTTGCAGCAGGTAGAAGTGCCCACCGGGCAGGAGCTCCACCGAGCAGAGGCCGGTGGACTCGGCCCGCCAGGCCTGCAGATCGGCCTCGGCGACCGTGGCGTCGTCGCGCCCGCCGCGCACATGCAGGGGCAGATCGAGGGGCGGCCCCGCCTCGGCCGGCCAGGTCTCCGACGCGCGCAGATCGGCCTGCAGCGCGGGAAAGAGCATCTCGGCGAGCTCAGAGTGGCGCAGGGCCTCGTCGAGCACCCCGTACCGGCGCTCCAACTCGCGCAGGAAGGCCGCCTGGGGCAGCGGGTGCAGATCCGGCTCGCGGCTCGGCACCCGGGGGCCCCGCCGACCCGAGACGATCAGCGCGCGGGGCGGCTGACCGAGGGCGCGCAGGCGATGGGCGAGGGCCAGGGCGAAGCGCGCGCCGAAGCTGTGGCCCATCAAGACCAGCGGCGTGTCGAGGTGGGGGCGAAGGGCCCCCATCAACGAGTCCACCAGGAGCTCCGACCGCGCCACTAAAGGCTCACGCAGACGGGCGCCGCGGCCGGGCGGGTGGGCCAGCCACAGCTCCACGCCGGCGGGCACCCGCCGATCCCATCCGCGAAAGGCCGGCGGGCTGCCACCGGCGTGGGGCAGCATCAGCAGGCGAAGGCGCGGGTTGGGGAGGGGGCGCGGGACGAAGAACCAGGGGCTGGAGATCACGCGTCGCCCATCGCCTTGCGCAGGCTGAGCGGCCGCATGTCGGTCCAGACCTCGTCGATGTAGGTGAGGCACTCGGGCTTGGTGCCGACCTTGCCGACGGGGCGCCAGCCGGCCGGCACCTCTTTGTAGGAGAGCCAGATCGAGTACTGCTCTTCGTGGTTGATCACCACCATGTAGTTGCGACCGTCGTCTTCGTACTGCTCGGCCATGGGGGACTCCGAATGGGGTGCGGGGGTGAACGAGGCGGGGCCGCCAGACCTCCCCTCGGACCCTGGCTATTTCATGGATGGGCCCGCCGCCACCGCTGACCGCGCGTTGGAAGACCGGTGAAGGTGGGCAGGCCCACTGCGCGGGAACGCCGCTTCAGGCTGGAGGGAATCCGACACAAACCCACCGGCCGGGTTCGGCGGAGGATCGCTCAGCGCGGCGCCGCCTCGGCCTCGCCCCGGCGGTCCACGGGCGGGCCAGCGTCGGGATCGTCCACGAGGCCGGCCTCGATCGTGAAGGGGAAGGTCGCCTCCACGCCGTCGGGGGCGGCGGGCCTTGGGAGAGGCCGGCGCGGGCGGCGCGATGGCGGCCCCCTCGCCGGGGAGCGCGTCGGCAGGAGCTTCATCGTAGAGCAGCCCGCCGATCAGCAGCGCGGCCGGGACGAGCAGGAGCCGGGTGCTAAGGGACCTCAAGGCGCACCTCCAACCTCGGGTATCGCGCCGGGTCGGCGTCCACCTCGGCCCCGCACCCGCTCCGCTGCGCTCAGTCCCCGCCCCGCGCAGCGGCGTGGCGCCTTTCCCGCTCGGCCTCGAGGATGGCGGATGCACGGGCCCGATCGCCGAGGGGCAGGGTCTGGTTGCCCTCGCCCGTCTCCCCCAACAGCACGCCGATCGTCCAGGTCGAGGCGCTGTCGATCCAGACCGGCTCCCACTCCAGATCCCAGAAGTAGGCACCCGGCCCGCCCACGGAGCCCATGTGGCAGCAGGCGCAGGCGCAGCGGCGCAGATCGTCGCGCAGCCAGGCAAGCTCGGGGTCTGTCGCGCGCGGGTCGTCGGCGACCGGATCTGTGTAGGATCGGTCTTCGGCGGTGGTGGGGTAGCGCCCGTCGGCCTCCACAACCGCGAGGCAGGTCTCGGTCGACAGGGCCTCGGCGCGGCACTCGTTGTGACCAGGGAGGGGCTCGGCGGTGTCGGCGGCGACGGCAGGACCGGCGGAGGGCTCCCCCGGATCCGGGGCGCAGGCCAGCAGCAGAAGATGCACGAGGCGCATGGCCCCCCATCACCCTGGGCGCGCCCCCTGTCACCTGTCCCCGGTCAGCCGGCCGGCGGGCAGGCGCAGGCGGGTGGGACCATCTCTACCACCGCGCCCCGGCGATCCTGCACGAGGGCGCAGCAGTCCTGGTAGCGGCGGCGCAGGCGCTGGCGGCCGCGCTGCACCCGGGCTTTGAGGGTCGGCAGCGGCAGGCCCAAGCGGCGGGCCGCCTCGGCCTGGGAGAGCCCGCCCAGGTCGGTGAGGCGCAGCGCCTCGGCCTGGGCGGCCGGCAGCTCCGCCAGGAAGGGCTCGACGCAGGCCGAGAGCAGGGGGAGCAGATCGTCTCCCTCCTCCACCGCCTCGTCGAAGACCGGCTCGGGGGCCTCCTCGGCGGCGACGAGGCGGCGGGAGAGCACGGCGCTGCGCCGCTGGTGGTCGAGGATGGCGTTGCGGGCCACCTGATGGGCCCAACCGAGGAGGGCGCCGGGCTGCTGGAGCGTGGCGGCGCCCAGGAACACGCGCAGGAGCGTGTCCTGGAGCACATCCTCGGCGGCGGGGCCGGGCACCCGGCGGCGGATGAAGGGGCCGAGCGCCGCGGCGAGGCGCTCCACCGCGGCGTCGGCGGGGCTCATGGCTTGCGGGCCGCGAGGGTGGCCGACATCACCTGCTCCACCGCCGGGTGGCCGGGGGCCCAGGCCTCGATGATCTCGCGGGAGCCCGGCTTCTCGGCGATCTCGATGTCGACGAAGCCGGCCGCCTGCAGCCAGCCCTCGACCTCGGCCACGGTGGCAGCGCCGCCAATGCAGCCCACCACCAGGGCCAGATCGGCCTGGTGCTCGGGGGCGATCGGCTGGCGGGCCAGCACATCGGCGATGGCGAGGCGGCCGCCCGGGGCCAGCACCCGGAAGGCCTCGCGAAAGACCTGGGCCTTGTCGGGCGAGAGGTTGACCACACAATTGCTGAGGATGACGTCGATGGTGCCGTCCTCCACGGGGAGGGCCTCGATCAGGCCCTTGCGGAAGACCACGTTGCCGAGGCCGGCGGCGCGGGCGTTGGCCCGGGCCCGCACGATCATCTCGGGGGTCATGTCGACGCCGATGACGGTGCCTTGGGGGCCGACCGCCTGGGCGGCCAGAAAACAGTCAAAGCCGGCGCCGCTGCCGAGGTCGAGCACGCGCTCGCCGGGGCGCAGGGCGGCGATGGCCTGGGGGTTGCCGCAGCCAAGGCCGAGGTTGGCGCCCTCGGGGGCGGCGGCCTCGTCTTCCACGGTGTAGCCGAGCCGGGAGGGGTCGGTGGCGGCGGCGGGTGAGCAGCAGGCGGGGCCGCAGCAGGCGCCGCCGCCGGTGCGGGCGATGCGGGCGTAGGCCGCTTGAACGGTGTGGTGGGTGTCGGTGAGGGGGGTCATCGGTGCTCCGGCTTGGGGTACACCTACCCAGACGCAGGCTTCGCCAAACGGATGCAGGTCAGGCCCTGGTGGTTAGCCGCCTGCCATGTTGACCCGCAAGGACCTGAGTCGCCGGAGCTGGATCGACCACGATCCCGACTTCCTCGATCCAATCGAAGGCAGCGCCCTGCTCGCCACGCTGCTGGAGACCGTGGCCTGGGAGCGCCGGCCGGTGGTCTACCGGGAGCTGGTGGTGGAGCAGCCGCGCCTCGTCGGCTGGGGCGGCGAGCTGCCCTACCGCTACTCGGGGGCCACCCTCGACCCGCGGCCGCTCACGCCCGAGCTGAGCGCCCTGCGCGACCGGGTGGCGGCGGCCTGCGGCGTCGCCTTCAACCACGTGGTCTGCAACCGCTACCGCGATGGGCGCGATCACATGGCGGTGCACGCCGACAACGAGCCCGAGCTTGGCTACGAGCCGGTCATCGCCGCCCTCTCCTTGGGGGCGACCCGCGAGTTCCGCCTCGAGCTGCGCCACAAGCGACATGTCAAACGAACCCTGATGCTGCGCCACGGCAGCTTGTTTGTGATGGGTGGCGCATTGCAGCACCAGTGGCGCCACAGCGTGCCGAAGATGGGGCCCGAGGTCGGCGAGCGGGTGAACATCACCTTCCGACTGCTGCACGGGCCGCCGGGCTGGCGCCACCCGCGCTGGCAGGCCGCCATCGAGGCGCGGGCCGCCACCGCCCCGGAGCCCCATGATCAGCCCTGATCCCCTTCGCCGCGCCCGCCTGCTGCGCCTCGCCACGCGCGCCTCGGTGGCCACCGCCCTGCTGCTGATCGTCGCCAAGGTGGTGGCCTGGCTGCTCACCGGCTCGGTGTCGGTGCTGGCCTCGCTGGTGGACTCGGTGATGGACGCGCTGGCCAGCGGCATCAACCTCGTGGCGGTGCGCTGGAGCCTGCAGCCGGCCGACGAGGAGCACCGCTTTGGCCACGGCAAGGCCGAGTCGCTGGCGGGGCTCGGGCAGGCCACCTTCATCGCCGGCTCTGCCCTCTTCCTGGTGCTGCAAGCCGTGCAGCGCATCCTCGATCCCCAGCCGCTGGGCGATGTGGGCGTGGGCGTGGGCGTGATGGTGTTCGCCATGGCCGCCACCGGCGGGCTGCTGCTGCTGCAGCGCCATGTCATCGCGGTCACGGGCTCGTCGGCGATCAAGGCCGACAGCCTGCATTACTTCACCGATCTGGCCACCAACGCCAGCATCCTGCTGGCCCTGGGCCTCGCCTGGGCGGGCTGGCCGGGCCTCGACCCCTACTTCGCCTTGGCGGTGGCGGCCTACATCCTGCGCAGCGCCTGGCAGATCGGCAGCGAGGCGGTCCACCTGCTGATGGACCGCGAGCTGTCGGCCGAGACCCAGGCGCAGATCCTGGGCCTCGCCTACAGCGACCCCGGCGTGCTGGGCGTTCACGACCTGAAGACCCGCCAGTCGGGCCCCACGGCCTTCATCCAGCTCCACCTGGAGCTCGACGACAGTCAGAGCCTGACCGAGGCCCACGCCACCACCGAGGCTGTGGAGCAAGCCCTGCTGGCGGCCTTCCCCGGGGCCGAGGTGATGATTCACCAAGACCCGATCAGCGTGGTGAACCGAGCGCGGGTGCAGACGGCTCCGGCGCCGGCTGGCCGCGGCCTCAGCCCCGACGACGCTTCGCGCGGGTGATCGTGCCCGGCAGGGCCGGATCGTTCTCGATCTGCGGCGCCCGCACACCGACCAGCGTGAGCGAGGGGGCGCGGGTGGTGCTGCCGCGCAGGCGCACCGGGCCGTCGAGCTGGCCGCCCTCCACCCGCACCACCGCACCTTCGCGCAGGGTGAGCGGGCCGCTCAAGATGCAGTCGGTCAGGGTGGCGTCGACCACCCCGGTGAGCCAGACGCCGTCGGCCCCTTCGAGGCGGGCCCCGACGAGGTGCAGCACCCCGCGCTGGGCGCCGATGCCGGCGTGCTGGGGGCCGACCGGGTCGTTGGCCCGCACGGCGAGGTCTTCGGCGCGGACCTCCGAGGCCCCGCTCAGGCGCAAGCCGGCGCCCAACTCGGCGTGGCCATGGCTGAGCACGAGCCCGGAGAGGTGGACGCTGAGCCCGTCGGCGGCGACGTGCACCACGCTGCCGCGGCCCTGGGCGTCGAGCACCACGCCGGCCTCGCCGCGCAGGGTCAGGCTGTGCTCGATGAACAGTCCCCCCGGGACCGGGTAGACGCCGGGGCGCAGGCAGACCACCGCCCCCTCGACGAGGTGGGCCTGGACGTCATCGCCCGGGGAGAGGGTCACCGTACAGGGGGTCATCGGGTCCGCCACGGGCAGAGAGAGGAGCAGGGCGATCACGGGCCTGTCTTGTTGCCCAACCCGGCGGCGTTGGTGGTGAGGCTGTCGAAGTAGCGCAGGAACTCCGCCGCGGTGATGGGCTTCGGCTGGTAGCTGCCCACTCCCCAGGGATTGTAGAACTGCAGCTTGTCGCCCTCCACCACGCCCTGGAATGCGTAGGCGTGGTTGCCGATGATGACCTTGGCTTTGTCCAACATGCCATGGTAGGCGTAGCGAACCTCCAGATCGTCGGCCTCGGCCGGGGCCTTGCCGGACTTGTACGCCAGCTCCACCGAATTGGCCTTGTAGTCGATCTGGCCCTTGGTCAGATCGGCGCCGCGCAGGGCCGCGGAGTCGTCGCCCTCCTTGCCGCTGTCGCGCACCTCTTTGACCGACCCGCCGGTGTCGACGATGGAGAGGGTGCCTGGGGTCACCTCGTTCCAGTCGCTGAACTGGCTGATGGTGCCGCTGTAGGGCCCCGAGCCCGAGCCGCGCAGGGGCGTCTGGGTCTCGCCGGCCATCTTGTCGCGCACGCCAGCGTAGACGGCGAGCCCGGCCTCCTGGGCGGACTTGAAGTAGGGGATGACCTCGCTCTCTTTCATCCGCGCCGGGTCTTTGGAGCGGCTGCAGCTGCCGGTGATCTCGGCCAGGGCTTCGTCGCCAGTGCCCCCCTCGTTGAGCACGTCGTAGCCGCCCTTCCACTGGGCGTAGGCCTTCTCCATGATCGCCGGCCAGAGCTTGCCGCCTGGGTCGCCGGCGTAGGCTGGGTCGTTTTTGGCCCCGCCGGCCTCAACCGGGAGGTAGGCGTCGACCTCGATCCACACCGGCTTCATGCCGCTGCGGCCCTCTTCAAAAAAGCGAACCTTGTATTTCCCAGACTTGGGATCGTACTGAATCGCCTCCTCGATGGCCTTGGGGTTGGCGTTGGCCACCGCCGCCATGCTGGCGATGAAGAAGCAGTCGCCGAGCCCACCCTGGGCGGTGTCTTCGCCCTTGGGGTCGACCGGGGAGTGGTCGCCGCCGAAGTGCTGATAGGTGCGGTCTTCGGTGAGGGACTTGTTCTCTTCGTCTTTGGGCAGGTCGGGGTTGCGGGCGAAGGTCGCGGCCTCGGTCCAGCCGCGCACCATCTTCTCGCCCACCCGCACCGAGACCTCGATCATGCCGTCGGCCACGGCGGTGACGGTGCAGGGGGCGCCGTCGGGGACGCGGGCCGCCTCTTTGCTGCGCGCGGTGCGGCCGCCGCGCAGCACCACCTCGCTGCCCCGGCCGATCAGGGCCCCCTGGGCGCCCTTGGCCACGCCTGCAACGCGGTTGGCCGGGTCGAAGGTGTCGGTGACCTCGGGGCCGCGCTGGGTGGGGATCTGCGCGCTGTTGGACAGGTCGCTCTCGGCGAGGTCGCCGCCGGTAGACCGGGCAGGGGCCTTGGGGGCGCTGGGGCGGGCACGGCTGGGGGTCTGCTGGGCGAACACGGCGCCTCCGACAAGGGGTGACGCAGCCTACCGCAGGGCCGCGCCCTCCACCACCGCCGCCGGCCGGCCCTGGGTGTCGTCTTTGCGACGAGGAGGTGTCAAGTTGCCGCCCCGCTTGACCGACCGATCCCCGCTCGTCGTAGTCTGTTCGCGCCTCTGCGGAGCCCCTATGTCCAAGATCGTCGCTCACTCCACCGGGTCCTCCTTCGCGCGCGCAGCCCTGCTGCTCCTCCTCGCCTGCACGGGGTCGCAGCCCCCCGAACAGAGCCCCGTGACGATCGATCAAGCCCTGCTGCGGGCCAGCCAGACCTACGATGTGCCCCGCGACCTGCTCCTCGCCATCGCCTGGAGCCAGACCCGCCTGGATCAGGCCGGCGTGGAGGGCGACGAGGAGCACGCGGGCGCCCGCGGCATCGGCATCATGGACCTGGGAGAGAGCCAGACCGTAGACGGACCCTCCGCCCAACGGGCCGCCGCCCGCCTCGGGGTCAGCCTCTCCGACCTGGAGGCCGACCCAGCGCTGAACATCGCCGCGGCGGCCAGCGAGCTGCGTGTGCGGGCCGACGCCGTCACCGCCGAAACGGGCGCCCGGTTCGACGACATCTCCGACTGGGCCGAGGTCATCGGCTGGTACTCCGGCTCCGCCGACGGCGGGGCCTGGCGATCCTATGCCCGGCAGGTCTTTCAGGTGATGGAGAGCGGCCTGTCGACCCGCGACGGGGCCGGCCACACGCTGGTGATCCCGGCCCGCGACATCGACGCGCCCTTCCTCGACATGATGAGCATCGCGTCTTCGGGCGACAGCGCCCTCATCGACAATTTCGTGGCCGCCGCCTCCTGCAACTACTCCAACACCTCGCGCGGGGCCGACGCCATCGACAAGATCGTCGTTCACACCGCCCAGGGCAGCTACTCCGGCACCTACAACTGGTTCCAGAACTGCGGGGCCGGGGCCAGCGCCCACTATGTCATCCGGTCGAGCGACGGCGAGATCACGCAGATGGTGCTGGAGGCCGACACGGCCTGGCACAGCGGCCACAGCAGCACCAACGCCGCCGCCGTGGGCATCGAGCTGGAGGGCTACATCGACAACCCGAGCCTGTGGTACACAGACGCCCAGTACCGCTCCCTCGCCCGCCTGATCGCCGACATCGCCGGCCGCCAGGGCATCCCCATCGACCGCAGCCACATCATCGGCCACAAAGAGGTGCCCGGATGCAGCAGCGGCTCGGGGGGCGGTCGCTCCTGTCACACCGATCCGGGCAGCGGCTTTGACTGGAACCGCCTGATGGAGGCCGTCGCCGTGGAGGCCGGAGCGGCGAGCAGCGGCGGCGCCGAGAGCAGCGGCACCGCCACCACCACGGGCACCGCCGATCTGGTGGGCTTCGTGCGCCTCAACAGCGTCAACAACACCGCCGGGCCCATCGCTGGCGCCGCGGTGGCCCTGTCCACCGGCCCCAGCACCACCACCGATTCGGCCGGCTACTACACGCTGTCCGACGTGCCGGCCGGCGCCACCACCATCCAGGTGACCCACGCCAGCTACACGGCCTCGAGCCGCGACACCACGCTCACCGCCGACGTGAAGAACTGGGGCAGCGTGGCGATGACCGCGGCCTCCTCGGGGAGCTCTGGCAGCTCCGGCAGCTCCGGCGCGCCGGCCGTGCCGACTGGCCTCGACCCCTCGGGCTGGGAGACGGTCACCCAGGAAGACGTAACCCTGCGCTTCACCGGAAATGGCGCCAGCAGCTACGAGATCAAGCTGTATTGGCACGACGGCGACGACTGGAACTACTACTACACCTACACCACCAGCAGCACCACCAAGACCTTCTGGCCGTCGGTGGGCGACAGCTACTACGCCTGGACCGTGCGCGGCGGCGGCTCGGACTGGACCCCGCTGGCCTACTTCTACTTCCAGGGCTAGCCGCCCGTTGACAGGCAGAGGGGGAGCGGGCAAGGTGCCGCAGCCTTGGAGGCCCCGATGGTCCTGCTCCTCCTCTCCCTCGCGCAGGCCGCCCCGCCTCCCCTCCCCTGCGGCACGCTGGAGCGGCTCCAGGCTGGGGGTCTGGTCAACCGCTCGCTCCCCGCGCCGCCTCCTGCCGCCGAAAAGGCCCTGCGCGACGCCTACGGCATGAGCGGGAATGAGCGCACCAGCGAGAATTTTGTGGTGCGCTGGGGCAGCCTGGGTGGCGTCACCGAAGCCGAGATCGACCGTCTGCTCACGGCCTTTGAGGCGGCCTGGGCCGAGGAGATCGGCGTGCAGGGCCATCCCCTGCCCGTGGGGGCCGACGCCTGGCGCTTCAACATCTACATCGGCGACTCGGGCAGCGGCGCGCCCTCTGGCTACGGCTCGGCCGGCTACTTCTACAATGACGACGAAGGGCAGCCCATGGTGGTGGTCGCGGCCTCCACCCTCGATGACCCCGCCTACGCCGACATCACCGCCGCCCACGAGTTCTACCACGCCATCCAGGGCGGGGTGAACCGGTACTCCTACGAGGGCGACAGCGCCTGGTACTGGGAGGCCACCGCCACATGGGCCAGCGCCACCGTCTACCCCGACAACCTGTACTATGCCTCCTTTCTGTTCGCCTTCGCCCTCCTCCCCCACCGGCCGGTCAACTTCTTCGATTACCCCGACAGCGGGAAGCTCCAGGAGTATTTCCAGTACGGGGCCTTTCTCTTCCCCTTCGACCTCACCGAGCTGCAGGCCGACCGGCTGCTGATCCAGGAGACCTGGACAGACGACGGCCGGGTAGACGACCCCCTCGCCGTCCTGGCTGACAAGCTGGCCAGCCGCGGGATCGACCTCAACGAGGCCTGGCTCGACGCGATGGCGCGCCTCACCGTGCTCGACTACCCCGAAGGCCGGGCCTACAGCCGGGTGGTGGATGGCTATGCCAACTACTACGAAGAAGAGGCCGCCGCCTCGCTCTTGGGGCCGGTCGGCCCCGATGGCAGCGGTGGGGTGGTGGAGGCCCCGGATGACACCCGGCCCTTCCGATACGGCCACAACGTGCTGATGCTGCGCCCCGAGGGCGTGGCGCTCACCGTCACCATCGAGGGCGACCCGGTCGGCGACGCGGGCAGCCCGGCCACCTGGGGCGGGCGGGTGATCGTCGACGATGGGGGCGCCTACTTCTACAGCCCCCTCGTCTTTGCGGGCACCACCGCCACCTTCACCACCGAGGGCCTCGTGGGCGACGAGACCTTCTGGGTGGTGGTCGGCCCCTGGACGGAGTCGTCGCGGGAATTTGACGATGAACAGTTCGCCTGGCGCTACACCGTGACCGCCCCGGAGACCGAAGACACGGGTGATCCAGTCGACACCGCCGGTGAAGAGGCTCCCGCGCCGGTGGCCGACAGCGGGGGCGACGAGGGCAAAGCGGCCTGCGGCTGCGCGTCAACCGGCGCGCCGCTGTCGTCGGGGGCCCTGGCCCTGGCCCTGTTGGCCTCCCGCCGCCGGCGCCGGAGCTGAGCGCGATGTCGGGCCCCCCAAAGGACTACCGCGACGCCGCGGCCCTCCCGATGGAGGTGGCGCTCCGCCCGATCGGCGTGGTGCGCAGCCCCTTCACCGAGCGCTTCAACACGCCGCGCCAGGGCTCGCTGCAGTCCGATCCGACGCCTTCCCGGGTGGTCTTTGACAAGCGCCTAGTGCAGCCCGACGCCCTGGCCGACCTCGCCGGCTTCGACCGCGTCTGGCTGCTCACCTTCCTGCACCTCAACCGCTCCACCTTAAAGCCGCGGGTGACCCCGCCGCGGGGCGGGCCGCCGCGCTCGATCTACGCCACCCGGGCGCCCCATCGGGTGAACCCGATCGGCCTGTCGGCGGTGCGGCTGTTGGGCGTAGACGGTCTCACCCTCTATGTGGCCGAGGTCGATCTGATCGACGGGACACCCGTCCTCGACGTGAAGCCCTATGTGCCCTACGCCGACGCCTTCCCCGACGCCCGCGCCGGCTGGGTCGATGAACAGGGCGGCCGGCCCCTCCCCGAGCCGCCGCCCCAAGCGGGCGACTAACCGCCGGCCAGCTCGCGCTCGACCACCGCGGTCATGGCCTCGAGCTCAAAGCCATTGTTCAGGTAGGCGACCTGCCCGTCGGTGCCGATGATCCAGTCCTGGGGGTAGGCGGCGGAGGGGAAGGCGCTGAGCTGGCGATAGACCTCGCCGACCGACCCGTCGGCGTCGACGAGGATGGGGAAGGTGACGCCGTAGGCGTCGCGAAAGCGGCGCAGCGTCTCTTCGTTCTCGCGGCTGGCCACGCCCCAGACCACGAGGCCCTGGGACTGATAGCGCTGAAAGAGGCTCACATCGACGTCCGAGACCTCGGACGGACAGATGGGTCACCAGGTGGCGAAGTAGACGAGCACGACCGGCGCGCCGGCCTGGGCGCTCAGTGTGTGGACGGCTCCGTCCAGGTCGGGCAGGGAGAAGTCGGGGGCCCGCTGCCCCAAGGCTACGCCCTCGCCGCCGGTCTCGGCCACCACCTCAACACCGAAGCGGGGGTCGTCGCCATCATCGGTGATCAGGTCAAAGCCGGAGCGCAAGGCGGCGCCCGGGGCGAGGGTGACCTGCAGATCGGTGGCGGCGCCGGGCTGGAGGGTGGTGAGGGTGCTGGAGACGGTGAGGCGCGGGTCTCCGACACAGACCCCGCGCAGGCTGAGGGGCGCGCCGCCCAGGTTCATCACCGGCAGGGTCCAGGTGGCGCCCTCGGGGCCGGCGGCGAGACGGTCGGCGCCGACCTGCAGCTCGGGGCCGGGGCGACTGGGATCGGCGGAGACCACCGACAGAAAGCCCCACTCGGCTACGAAGGCGCGGTTGTCACGGGCCTCGACGTGCATGGCCCACTGCAGGCCGGTCTCGGCGCCGAGCGGAACGGGGACGGCGGGCTCGGTGATGTCGAAGGCGACCAGATCCTGGACGGCGGCGACCCAAAGGCGGTCGTCGGCGACGGAGACCGACCAGGCGCTGCGCAGGAGCCCGATGGGGCCGAGGCTTTGGGGCAGGTCGGGGTCGGCGAGGGAGAAGGGCTCCACGCCGGCCCCGCCGACCGCAGCGAAGAGCACGCTGGCGTCATCACTGGCGGCGAGGTCGAAGACGGCGCCTTCGGCCGGCACGGTGGCGAGGGGCGCCAGGGCGCCGCCAGCGATGGAGAGCACCGACAGGCCGCCAGCGCCGCCGGCCACGTAGAGGCGGTCGCCCAGGGCCAGCAGCTCCCAGATGTCGCCCAGGCCGCTCACGCGCTGCACCTCGTCGAGGTTGCCGGCGTGGTCCACCTCGACCTCGATCACCTCGCCGCCGAGGGTGCCGAGGAAGAGCCGCTCGCCAACGCTGGCCATGCCCGAGAGGCCGGCCTCGCTCGACAGGCGGCGGCCCTCCAGCTCCTCCTCCTCCTCGCCCGCCTCGACGACGAAGCGCCAGAGGCCCAGATCGCGGTGGGTGGCGAAGAGCGCGCCGTCGTCGGCGAGCTCGATGCGGTAAAAGCGCTCGGCGGCCTCGCGGGGGGCGGTGATCTCCACCAGCACGGGCAGCGCGGGATCGGTGAGGTCCACCTGCACGAGGCCGCCCTGGCCCGCGATCCAGGCGGTGCCGCCATCTTCGGAGAGGACGATGTCGAGGGCCTCAACGAGGGCGCTCTCCTGAAGGAAGAGCTCGCCGGTGCGGGTGAGCGGATCGGCGGCGGCGTTGGGGAGGTCGGCCTCGCCGCAGGCCTCGGGCAGGGGCGCCCAGGCCGGGGTGGGGGCGTCGGTGTCGTCGGGGGCGCTGGTGTCGCCTTCGGGGTCGGGCCCGGCCGCGGTGTCGGTGGGGAGGAGGTGGCAGAGGCCGTCGGCCTTCTCGGCGGAGCCGGGGGGGCAGTCGGCGGCGCAGGCCATCAACAGCAGCGTCACAAGGCGCATCGGGCGTCTCCGTCCCGGTTCTTTACCCGGGTCAAGGAAATGTCAAGCGGGTGGGTCCATGCCGGGGAGACGATGGGAAAGCGCCGGGCTACCCTGGGCCTGACGGTCCCCTCCCCTGTGGAGACCGCGCTCCCTTCGGCCCTCCCCGCGATCGAGGCCCTCCATGACCCTGCCCACGCCCGCCTGGCGCGCCCTCCTCCTGGGCGCCCTCGCCTCCACCCTCTCCTGCGGCCCGAGCGACAAGATCCTGACGGTGGATCCCTCTCCCCCGGCGGTCGCCTTGCTGGCCCCGGAAGATGGCGGCGAGGTGGCGGTGGGCGAGGTGGTGACCTTCCAGGCCCAGGTGCTCAGCACCCGTGACCCCCTGAATGAGCTGTCGATCCGCTGGTCGAGCGACCTCGACGGCGCCCTCAACACCGACCCGGCCGATGGCACGGGCGTGGCGCAGTTCTCCACCGCGGCCTTGTCGGGCGGCGACCACGTCATCACCGTGGAGGTCACCGACAGCACCCTGCGCAGCGCCGAGGACTTCATCCGCCTCACCGTCAGCACCGCCGAGCAGGCGCCGGCCATCACCCTGCGCAAGCCCAACGCCGCCGATCAGGGCGTGGAGACGGTGCCCACGCTCTTTGAGGTGCTGGTGAGCGACGAGCAGGACGAGGCCCCCGACCTGCTGGTGTGGTTTGAGTCGGATCTCGACGGCGTCTTCTGCGAGCCCACCCCCGACCCCGACGGCCTCGCCAACTGCGACTTCGCCCTGTCGGTGGGCGAGCACACCCTCACCTTCGGCGTCATCGACAGCGACGACAACGAGAGCACGGTCGAGCTGCCCTTCACGGTCATCAGCGCCGACGCCTCGGACGATGACCTCGACGGCTACACCGAGGACGAGGGCGACTGCAACGACGCCGACCCCTCCGTTCAGCCCGGCGCCACCGAGTACGCCAACGACGTGGACGATGACTGCGACGGCGAGATTGACGAGGGCACCAACGCGGTTGACGACGACGGCGACGGCTTCTCCGAAGACGACGGCGACTGCGACGACGGGGAGATCACCACCTTCCCCGGCGCCCTGGAGGTCTGTGACGGGGTCGACAATGACTGTGACCTCACCGCAGATGAGACCACGAGCTGCTTCGACGACGACGGCGACGGCTACACCGAGCTGGAGAGCGACTGCGACGACGCCGACGCCAGCGCCTACCCCAGCGGGACCGAGCTGCCCGACACCGTCGACAATGACTGTGATGGGGTGAAAGACGAAGGCACCACCGCCTACGACGACGATGGCGACTGCGCCTGTGAGATCGCACCCTGCACGGCGAGCGTGGAGCCCACCTGCACGACCCTCCAGGGCGACGACTGCGACGACGCCGACGCCGCCATCTTCCCGGGGGCCACCGAGCTGTGCGACAGCATCGACAATGACTGCGACGGCACCGCCGACCCCACCACCTCGGCCGACGCCGGCACCTGGTACCGCGACGCCGACGGCGACACCTACGGCGACCTCGCGGTGACCACCGCCGCCTGCGCCCTGCCGGCTGGCTACGCCGCCAACAGCAGCGACTGCGACGACAGCAGCGCCGCCATCAGCCCGGCCGACGCCGAGCTGTGCGATGGCGTAGACAACAACTGCAGCGGCGTGGTGGACGAGACCACGGCCACCGACGCGCTCACCTGGTACCTCGACGCCGACAGCGACACCTACGGCACCAGCGCCAGCACCACCAAGGCTTGCACCCGGCCGAGCGGCTACTCAGCTCTGTCCACCGACTGCAACGACAGCGCCGCGGCCATCAACCCGGCGGCGGTGGAGAAGTGCGATCTGTCGGACAACGACTGCGACGCCACCATCGACGAGAGCGACGCGGTCGATGCCAGCACCTGGTACCTCGATGTAGACGGTGACAACTACGGTCTGTCGACCTCCACCACCAAGGCCTGCTCGAGGCCCTCCGGCTACGCCAGCGTGGGCACCGACTGCAACGACGGCTCGGCGGCGGTAAGCCCGGCGGCCACCGAGATCTGTGATCTCGTCGACAATGACTGCGACAGCAGCACCGACGAGGGGGTCACCACCACCTACTACCGCGACGCCGACAGCGACGGCTACGGCAGCGCCACGGTCACCACAGCGGCCTGCTCGGCCCCCTCTGGCTATGTCGCCAACGCGACAGACTGCAACGACAGCACCGCCGCCATCAGCCCAGCCGACACGGAGGTCTGTGACGGCGTCGACAACAATTGCAGCGGCGCCATCGATGAGGCCAGCGCCGCCGACGCGCTCACCTGGTACCTCGACGCCGACAGCGACACCTACGGCACCAGCGCCAGCAGCACCAAGGCCTGCACCAAGCCCTCGGGCTACTCGGCATCGTCGACCGACTGCAACGACGGCGCGGCGGCCATCAACCCGGCGGCCACCGAGCTGTGCGACCTCGCCGACAATGACTGCGACTCCACCATCGACGAGAGCGACGCGGCCGACGCCAGCACCTGGTACAAAGACACCGACGGCGACGGCTACGGCCTGCTGACCAGCACCACCAAGGCCTGCTCCAAGCCGACCGGCTATGTTTCGGTGGGCACCGACTGCAACGACGGCGCGGCGGCCATCAGCCCGGCGGGCACCGAGGTCTGTGACTACGTCGACAATGACTGCGACACCAGCATCGACGAGAGCGTGACCACCCTGTACTACCGCGACGCCGATGGCGACGGCTACGGCACCACGGCCACCACCACCAGCGCCTGCTCGGTGCCCTCGGGCTACGTCACCGTCAGCGGCGACTGCGACGATGCCAACGCCAGCCTCAACCCGGCCACCGTCTGGTACCGCGACGCCGACGGCGACACCTACGGTCTGTCCACCTCGACCAAGAGCCAGTGCGCCCAGCCCAGCGGCTATGTCTCCAACAACACCGACTGCAACGACAGCAGCGCCAGCGCCTACCCCGGCAAGACCGAGTCCTGCGACGGCATCGACAATGACTGCGACGGCAGCACCGACGAGATCAACGCCACGGGCTGCACCAACTACTACATCGACGCCGACGGCGATGGCTACGGCATCTCGGGCGGCTCGGCCAAGTGCTACTGCTCGGCCACCGGTCTGTACACCGCCACTACGGCCACCGACTGCTACGACAGCAACGCCAACGCCAACCCCGGGGCCACCGCCTACTACTCGACCCACCGCGGCGACGGCAGCTACGACTACAACTGCGACTCGGCCCAGTCCAAGTACTACACGACGATCTACTCCTGCACGGGCGCAGCCTGGATTTGCGTCGACTACACCAACGGCTGGACCAGCTCGGCGCCCTCCTGTGGCAGCTCCTCGACCTGGCGGACGGGCTGCAGCGCCTCCTTTGCGAGCTGCACCTACAGCGGCGGCTCGGCGCGCACCCAGACCTGTCGCTAAGCGGCGGGGATGGGGGGAACCCTCACGAAGGAGGGGTGAATCCTCATCGACGAGGGGGGGTACCCTCACGAACGAGGGGTGAATCCTCGTCGACGAGGGGGGGTACCCTGGTTCGTGAGGGGTAAACCCTCGTCGACGAGGGGTGAACCCTCATCGATGAGGGTTCCGCGCCTGCGGTCAGCCCTGTCGGAGCCGCTGACAGGCGCGCCATCGAGCTCTCCGACCCTGCGGCTCGCCGGCTCACCGACAGCTGTCACCCTCCGTCGGTGTAAGGCCCTGACCTTCCATTGGCATGGAGCTTGCAAAGGACCCCTGCGCCCGACGGAACCCAATCCCTGGAGACCGCTTCGGGCGCAGGAGAAATCCAATGTCCCCCCATGAGCTCCTGGTGGCCCGCATCAGCGCCACCGTCACCGCCCTCGACACCCTCGACGCCAGCCTCGGCTCGGAGATGGTCACCTTCACCAAAGAGGACCGCAGCAGCACCCTGCGCGCCCCGAAGGATCTCTCCAGCCTGGTGCGGCGGGTGGCCCACCACCTCCGCCGGATGCCCGACTACTCCATCCTGTTTGGGGTCGATCCCGACTGGGTCGAGCAGCGTGCCACCGAGTCCGAGGCCCTCGATCTCGCCATCGACGCCGCCGACCGCCTGCTGGTGCGCCTCAAGGACGCCCGGGCCCGCCGCCGCGCCGACGCCTGGGACGCCTGCTTGACGGTGTACTCCATGGCCCAGGCCAGCGGGCGCCGAAACGCCTCGATGAACGCCTTCGTGACCGCGGTCTCGCCGGCCTTCAGCGGCGGTCGCCACAAGAAGGCCGACGAGGCCGCCGCCGCTGAGAAGGAGCCGAAGGAGGCGAAGGAGGCGAAGGAGGAGGTAGAGGCGAAGCCCACCAAGAAAGAGTCCGACACCTGAGCCCCGCCCAGCCGGCCTCAGGGGCAGGCGCCCCAGGCGGCCTCGATCAGGGTGGCGTCGTCGGCGTCGACGGCGCCATCCGCGTTCTGGTCCACCGCGCCCACCTCGCCGTCGCTGGCGGTCCACAGGCGGCTGAGGTCGAGGGTGTTGACCACGCCGTCCTGGTTGAGGTCGGCGGCGCAGGCGAGGTCGGGCATCCACTGAGTGAGGCCGCTGGCCGGCAGCAGGGCGCTGCTGTAGCGGTCGGCGCCCAGGCGGCCCGCGAAGGTGAAGAACCCGCCGATGGTGAGCTGGCCGTCGTCTTCGAGGAAGAGCACCTCGACATCGCCGGCGACCGCGCTGCTCGCATCGGCGCTGGCCGGGTCGAGGCTCCACAGGCCGCCTTGCAGGCCCACCAGCTCGGCGCCGTCGTAGCGGAGCAGGCCGCCCACGCGCTCGGGGGTGAGCAGGCTGTTGCCGCTGGCGATGTAGAGGGTGGCGTCGCCATCGGCGAGCAGGGGGCCGTGCCCGCCGACGAAGCCCTCCAGCACCGGCGCATCGCCGTCGGACAGGGCGGTGAAGGTGGCGCCATCCCAGCGCAGCAGACCCGGCACATAGACCGGCGAGGCGCCGAGGCCGGGCAGCACGCCGACGAAGGAGCCCGAGGCGTACAGCTCGCCCTGGAAGTAGGCCACGCCGGCCAGCTCTGGGTCGGCGCAGACCACCGCGACGCCGTCCACCGAGGGGCAGTAGCCCGACCAGATCACCCCCTGGCCCACCGGCACCCAGCCGTCGCGGTCGAGGTCGCCCGGGTAGGTGCCGAAGGGGTGGTAGCGCACGATGCCGTAGGAGAGGTCCTCGGCGAAGCGGCCCACGGCGGCCATCGACTCGGCGTCGCTGCCGGTGTCGTAGCCGGGGTCGAGCCCGTAGTGCAGCGCGTAGACGGTGGGATCGGCCGGGCCGGTGGCCTCATTGCCGAGCCCGCCGCCGCGCACCAGGAAGTCGGGGCCAGCGGGCGCGAGCTGCAGCACCGGCCAGACGGCGCCGGTGCCGTCGCCGACGAGGTCGGCCCCACCCAGCCACAGGCCGTCCAGGGCGCTCATCTCATCGACGGGCTCCATGGCGTACACGGTGCCGCAGTCGCTCCCCGCGCAGGGGCCGAGCACCGCGGTGGTGTCGCCCACGGTGCTCTTGTAGACGCCAAGGGCGAAGGTGCTGCCGTCGGCGTCTGCGAAGTGGCCGCCCACATAGAGGTTGTTCTTGAAGATCGTCAGCGCGTGGGCCTCGCCGCTGTCGGCGATGACGTCGAGCTCCGACCAGGTGCCGGCGCCATCCCAGTACCAAAGGCGGGGCTCCTCGTTGAGGATGACGGCGTAGCCGCCGCCGTAGCGGCTGATCGCCGTGACCGCGCCGCCGTCGGGGGTGGAGAAGCCGCCGCTGTAGCCGGCGACGCTGCCGGGGCCGGCCCAGGAGAGCGCGGAGAGGAGGAGGAGGGTGATCATGGGGGCCTCGCTCAGGGGATCTGCTGGAGGGCGCCGCCGGCGGCGGTGTAGGGGCGGCCGGTGACGAGGCCCTCGTTGGCGAAGGCGGCGGCGGCGCCGAAGCGGGCGCCGGCCTCGGTCTCGACGAGGTCCCGGCGCAGCCAGATCTCGGGGTCGCCGAGGTGGTTGTAGCCGAAGAGGCTGAGCGCGCCGGCACCCTGGGCCTGGTTGCCGGAGCCCACGGCGAGGAGGTCGGAGGCCGCCGCGACGGTGGCGCCGAAGCGGCCGAAGGCCTGGGCGGTGGCAGGCTCCAGCGCCACCAGGTCGCCGCTGTCGGGGAGGTACCAGGCCCCGCCGGCGTCTGGAGCCAGCGTGGACAGATCGCCCACGTCGCGGCCCGGCGCGCCGATGAGCAGGCCGCTGGGCCCGAAAGCCAGGGCGGCGCCGAGCTCGTCGCCGGGGTTCTGGTCGGAGGGGCTCAGCCAGGCGAGGCTGCCGGCCTCGGCCCCCCAAGCGACCCGCCCGCCGTTGGCCCCGCCCGGCGCGCCGATGGCCAGGGCCCCGTCTCGCAGGGCGACAGCGCTGCCGAAGCGGTCGCCGGCCCCCAACTCGGCGGGGGTCACCGTGGTGGACAAGGCCCAGGTGGCTCCGCTCAGGGTGTAGAGGTAGGCGCCGCCGGCGGCGCTGCGGCTGTCGGGATCGAGGCCGGGGGCGCCGACGAGCAGGCTGCCGCTGGCCAGCAGGGCGAGCGACTGGCCGAAGAGGGCAGCCTGACCAGCGGTGGGGGCGGTCAGCGTGGCGGCCAAGGTCCAGGCGCCGCCGCTGTGCTGGTAGAGGTAGACCGCGCCATCGCCGGCGCTGGCCAGGGGGGCGCCGACGGCCAGCCAGTCTCCAGCGACGGCCACCGCAGCGCCAAAGGCCTCCCCGACGGTCGCGCCCGCGAGGGTCGCCTCGACGGCGCCCGCGCGCAGGACGGTGACCGCGCCGAGGCCGCCGCC
>Ga0164294_10001054_pt1 | contig 25975 bp, 23 predicted proteins | sample GEODES005metaG_FD_111479 | JGI IMG/M metagenome (GOLD analysis project Ga0164294, IMG submission 111479) | Oligotrophic lake water microbial communities from Sparkling Lake, Wisconsin, USA - GEODES005 metaG | ecosystem: Environmental > Aquatic > Freshwater > Lake | place: USA: Sparkling Lake...
ATTAATGGATCGCCGGCATCAGTATAATTTGCCCCCTGCTTGGTTGGCTCAAAAATTGGAATACCATTTACCGCAATAGCTATCGGACCATCTACCAAATGGGCCGTTGGCAATGTGGCAAATTGTGCCTTAACCGGTACCTTCATTGTAATGGAATAGGGCACCGCAGTTTGCGAATTCCATCCTGTTATGCCTTTCATAATCTTATGCGTTGGTACCCCTACAGACTTAATATATGCGTACTGACTATCATAAGTAACTACCAAGTTATATCCCGCCAAATTTTTAAAGCTGTTGGCTACTTCCGCTGGACTATAAGATAGTATTACCGTTTTTATAATATCCGTAGGATCTGATACTGATTTTTTTGAACATGATGCGAACATCAACCCTAAACCGAAAATAGTATACAGCATGCATTTTTTCATAACTACAAATGTTGTATTTTGATAATATATATAATTACTGTTGTTAATTATTGTTGTCAGAGATAATTTTTTAAATTAGGGTGTTTTTTAGCCCCCCTTTATCATTTTTGTAGTTACAACACTATAAGGAATGATATGAACAAATCTAGTACTTTTGCCGGAAAGCCAATTTTTTCACAACTACTTTCTTTGATTGAAAAATCAATTATCAATGAAACCATAATAGAACACAAAATGAATTATGTAGGAATTACAGCTATCCTTGATGCGCATATACAAAAAAGAAGTCGAATCAAATGCCAAGGGATTTCATTTTAATCAAAAAAAGTACCGCATACTTTACAACTTGAAATTAAAATGTAACAACAGTGCTACTTACAGGAAGATAATTGTTTTTTTGGTACGTTTGATGGACAACAATAATTCCTAATTCCTATTTCCCAATTCCCAACAGCCCCCACGGTATGTAGTTGGTATAGAAATCTCTTATACCAGCTACATCAATTTATGGAGTCATTTAATCATCAAATAAGACAAATAACTTTACTGAGTTCCATAATCATTATTGGATATTTAATATTGCAGCAATTGTATATGTTTATACCCGGATTTTTAGGGGCTATTACTTTATATATACTGAGCAGGGAGAACTATTTTTATTTTACAAACACACGCAAATGGCATAGAAATTGGACGGCAGGCTTGTTTTTACTGTTATATGCCGCATTGATTGGCGGCCCGTTGTATTACATCATTAAGCTAATGGTGCCCAAAATTGCTGAAATGTCGGGAAGATCACAGGAATTAATAACCGGACTACAACATTTATCAGATTCAATGTACCGTTATACGGGACAACGATTGTTGACAACAGAAAACATGGAGTTATGGCAACGCCAAATGCGGAATTTTATACCCAGTTTTTTAAATAATACCATTTCTATTATCAGTAATATCTTGATGATGTTTTTCATCGTATATTTCATGTTGGTTAATGGTAAATATATAGAACAAATACTTGCAAAATTTATTCCATTAAGGCCAGAGAGTGTAAAAAAATTGGCTTATGAAACCCAACATTTGGTGCGTGCCAACGCTATTGGTATTCCTTTAATTTCTTTGATACAAGGCGTTACGGCTACGCTAGGGTATTGGATTTTTGGATTACAAGAATTTGGGTTATGGGGATTTCTCACTGGTGTTTTTGCATTTTTCCCAATTTTGGGCACCATGTTAATTTGGGCTCCTTTGGTAGTATTGCTATATTCTAGGGGCGAAAACTGCCAAGGAACAGGATTGTTATTGTATAGTGCAATTTTTACCGGAAATGTAGATTATTTATCCCGGATTACCTTGATGCAAAAAATTGGCAATATGCATCCAGTTTTAACCATCTTAGGTGTAATTATCGGATTAGGATTATTTGGTTTTATGGGATTCATCTTTGGACCATTATTATTTTCCTATTTTATATTGTTGATAAAAATTTACAATAGTGAATTCATCAACCACAATAAACCCAATATTTCAGCGTAATTTCAAAAAAACCAACCTTAATCAGGCTGAATTTCGTAAATTAACTTTTAATAGGGTGTTGGAATGGAAGAAAAATCCGTCATTGCAGATGCATTAATCTACTGATATGAAAATATATACAAAGACATTTGGTTATAATCGATTGAAATGGATCACATTGTTGTTGTTCACCATTTTAGGCGGTTCTTTAAAAGCACAAAATTTATCCACTGTTCCTAAGGCTGAGTTTAGGGCTGCATGGGTGGCAACGGTGGGCAATATTGATTGGCCGTCAAAAAAAGGGTTACCCGTAGATTCTCAAAAAGTTGAATTTGTACGTTTGGTAGAAATGCACAAACGCAACGGAATGAATGCCTTGATTGTCCAAATTCGTCCGGCAGCGGATGCCATGTATCCTTCTCCTTATGAACCTTGGAGTGAATGGTTAAATGGCGTACAAGGAAAACCTCCAATGCCCTATTACGACCCACTCGCTTTTATGATTGAAATCACCCATAAAAATAATATGGAATTTCATGCGTGGTGTAATCCTTATCGAGCCGACAACAATATAGGCAAAACCTCTATTTCACCCACGCATATTACCCGAATACACCCCGAGTGGTTCTTAAATTATGGCGGAAAAAAATATTTTGACCCCGGAAATAAATTGGTACAAGCTTTTGTAACTGATGTAATTACTGATATCGTAAAACGATATGCTATAGATGGTATTCATTTCGACGATTATTTTTACCCCTACAGAATTACTGGTGAAGAATTTCCCGATGAAACCAGTTACCAACAAAGTGCATCAACCTTAGCAAAAGACGATTGGCGCCGAAGTAATGTGGATTCTGTAATTGTTCAATTGTATAGGTCTATCAAAAAGGAAAAACCAAACTGCAAATTTGGCATTTCACCATTTGGCGTTTGGAGAAATAACGATAAAGACAGCACCGGCAGCAACACAAAAGCTGGTCAAACCAATTATGACGACCTATATGCAGATATTGTATTGTGGCTAAAAATGGGTTGGATAGATTATGTTGCCCCACAGTTGTATTGGGAATTTGGTCATAAAGCTGCTCCATTTGAAATATTACTCGATTGGTGGAGCCGAAATACCTATGGAAAACATTGTTATATCGGATTGGGCATATATAGAGCCGGATCTAATGCCGCTTGGCAAGATACTACTCAATTGCCCCGGCAATTGGAAGCGATTCGAAACACCCCTAATATTCAGGGTGAAATCTTTTTCAGTAGTAAAAACTTTATCAAAAACCCCAACGGTTGGTCGGAAATGTTACGCACCAATTACTACAGCGAACCCGCTATGGTGCCTGCAATGGAATGGCTAAAAAACTAATGGATGTATTTCCCTTCTAATTTGTTTACTTCCTCTACACTCCCCAACCGGAACTTTAATGGAATGCCTGTTTTCTTTTCCAGCGCCCATTCTTTGCGGCACATAATGCCCCATTGTATGGAGTTTGATGGAATAGGCTCCAACCGGTAGGCAGTAGGTTGTTGCCATATTGTTTTTACTTGTACAGAATCCTTAACAATGGTATGCGTAAATGGCTTTCTTTGCCATTGTTGACCAACAATTGTTGCTGAAAAAAAATTCATTAGTAATACAAAAATGAATAGATGGCTATAATATTTCATAGTTAAAAAATATAAGTTGTAAATTTATGGCTCGATTTTTGATAAGAGACCAACTTCCGTAAATATATAAACAAATCAATAATATTATATGTTGCGGAAGTTGGAAAAATAGTATCCTAACTTATGTCACTTAGTCAAGGTTTTCAACAAAAATTACTTCAGAAATTATCACCACAGCAGATTCAATTGATGAAATTGCTGCAAGTGCCAACTGCCAATTTGGAAGAGCGTATCCAAGAAGAAATTGAAGAAAATCCTGCACTTGAAATTAGCGTTGATGAATGGGAAACAGCAGAAACAGAACAACCAACAGATGAGTTTGAATTAGCTACTGCCGAAGAATATGAAGATCCAAACGGCAGTGAAGATGAATATGGTAATATTGACATTAGAGAATACGTTGCCGAAGAAGATGGGGAAATTGCAGATTACAGACTTCGCGATGATTGCCAATCCGAAACCGAAGAATCTACCCTTGTACAACGATCCTTTCACGGTAGTATTTTCGATTACCTTCAAGAGCAATTGACCATTATCACAATGGATGAACGAAGCCGAACCATTGCCGAACAAATAATAGGAAGTATTGATGATGATGGTTATCTAAGGCGAGAAACAACGTCGATAGTGGATGACCTCGCCTTTAGGCAAAATATTAATTCAACTGAAAAAGAAGTGGAGTCTATCATCAAACTTATTCAATTGTTTGATCCCCCAGGCATTGCTGCCCGAAACTTACAAGAGTGTTTGTTGCTGCAATTGAAGCGCAATCAAACCAGACAAAATAATCAAGAAATCAATATAGCCATTGCTGTTCTTGAAAAATTCTTTGAGGAATTTACAAAGAAACACTATGAAAAAATCCAAAAATTTTTAGAGATATCCGAACAACAACTCAAAGCAGCCATTCAACAAATAACAAGTTTATCACCTAAACCGGGTAGTCAATTGGAGTCTGATCAACCCATTGATACCTACATTATACCCGATTTTTTTATTTATAACAATGGTGGAAATCTCGAACTAACCTTAAATGGCAAAAACGCCCCAGATTTAAGAATCAGTCAAGATTATAGGGATATGCTACGAGAATATGATAAAGGAAGTAAGAAAGATAAACGCCAAAAGGAAGCAGTGGTTTTTATCAAGCAAAAAATTGATGCGGCAAAATGGTTTATTGACGCCATAAAACAGCGGCAACATACTTTATTGATCACCATGCAGTGTATCATTAACCACCAGGAGAATTTTTTCTATTCAGGAGAAGAAGCATCGCTCAAGCCCATGATTTTAAAAGATATAGCCGAAAAAGCAAAACTTGATATTTCTACCATCAGCCGTGTAGCCAACAGCAAATATGTACAAACCGAATTTGGCACTTTTCGATTAAAGTACTTTTTTGCCGAATCTATGAGCACAGAAAGTGGAGAAGAAGTATCTACCAGAGAAGTAAAAAAGATTTTGAGCGATTTTATTGCCGGGGAAGACAAAGAAAATCCGTTGAGTGATGAAAAATTGACAGAGTTGCTTCAACAAAAAGGCTATAATATTGCACGAAGAACAGTTGCAAAATACCGAGAACAGTTGAATATTTCGGTTGCGAGATTAAGAAAACAATTATGAAAATAGCGGCAAAAGTGATCTCGATTATTTTCCACCCTTTGTTGGTGGGTGTTTACATGGCCTATTATGTCATTTATATCAATCCATATTATTTTCAATATAGCACCCCATTGAATAATTTATATCAATTTATGACGGTTGCCAACAATAATTTTGTTTTCCCTACCCTTGTGGTGTTGCTCTTGAAAGGATTAGGATTTAATGCCTCCATTTATTTGCGTACCCAAAATGAAAGAATTGTACCTTATATGGCATGTATCATTTTTTTCTTTTGGACTTGGTATGTTTTTTACAATAATGTAGCCATTCCGCAGGTACTTAAAGATGCGATGCAAGGAATATTTTACGCAGCCATAGCAGGTTCTATTGCCAATATATATTTTAAAATAAGTATGCACGCCATGGGTATGGGTGGATTGTTAGGTATGATGATTGTGATACTTTTTGATGGTCATTTGTACGGTTTACTACCCTTGGTGCTAAGTGTTTTAATCACTGGTGTAGTGATTAGTGCCCGCATGGTTGCCAGCGACCACAAAAACGGAGATTTATTGGCAGGCTTGCTAGCGGGTTTTCTAGCACAGATGGTTTCGGCATATGTGGTTTAATGGGAAATTATATAAAACCTAAAAGGTTTCTTTTTAATTTTTTAACCATTGCTTCTTTTTATTTTTAACCTTTCAGTGAGGGTTAATCTAATTTCTACAAATAGATTGTCATTAAATTATTTTTAAATATTGAAAATCTATTTAAATGATGAACCATTTAGACCATTACAATTGTAATTTTATACATTGATTTACTGCCATGTATAATACAATTGATAAAAGTTATTCCTATCAATATCTAAATCGCTATATTAATAATTCACTTTAATGCATTTTTTTTCAAAGATTTCAGTATTGCTTTTTTTTGTTTTTTTCGGTATCAAAGGATTTACACAAAATATTCATATTAGTGGGGTTGTACTAGATAGTGTACATATAAAACCCATTCCCAATGCTTCAATCAGTATCAAAGACCAAAACAATCAAGTTTTGCAATCAATATTGAGCAAGAATGATGGCAGCTTTGATATCAACATTAACCGTAGTAAAATGCCAATGTATTTGTTGATAGGCACATTAAATTATGTTGAAAAACAAATGTTAATACCCCAAAATAGCCTGGAAATCTTGTTGGACAATATCTTATTGAAAAGCATTCCAGCCTCTCTTACAGAAATTATTGTACAAGGAAAAAAACCTCCTGTTGGTTTTAAAGTTGATAGACAACTTTTTAAGGCATCTCAATACAGCACCGCTTCTGCCGGTAATGGCGTTGATCTGCTAAAAAATCTACCATCAATTTCGGTAAACGGGCAGGGTGAGATTTCCTTTCGCGGTTCGAATAGCTTTTTGGTGTTGGTAAATGGAAAATCTACACAGGGTGATCCATCATTTGTGTTAAGTCAACTTTCGGCAGCATCTATTGAAAATATTGAAGTTATCACCAACCCATCTGCTGCTTTTGATGCCGACGGCAAAAGTGGTATTATCAATATCATCACAAAAAAAGGTGCAGATAATGGTTGGATGATTCAAGCAAACAGCATGATGGGTACCCCCCCGATCAATAATTTTAACAACCGCAGACAACCGCAACGATATGGATCAGACATTTCTGCAGCGTATAGAAGTAAGGCTTGGGATATTAGCGGCGGGGTGAATTATCTCCGAAACGACATTGCCGGTTGGAGAGAAGGAAATGTATACACCATACTGAACAATAGTAAAACTAGTTTTCCCTCACAAGGAGAAAGAAGCTTTTACCGCTACAATTTTGGCGGCAGATTTTCAGTCACCTACACGATAGATAAAAACAACACAATAAGCGGTGGATTGTATTCTGGTAAAAAATTCCAAAGCAGGGTAGCCGATTTGGTGTACAACAACTCAAAAACAAATTTAAGTACTGGGGCAACTACTTATTTTAATTATTACAACGCCAACGATCAACAAAAACAAGGTATTTTCTCTTTGGGAAACATGGATTATACCCATCTTTTTTCAAAAGATTCAAAAATAAGTTTTTCCGCACTGTATGAAAGAGCAGCATTATCTGGTACAACATACAACAACAACCTCAAATCTGTAGGTTCGATAGATACCATACAATACACTATAAATCCTACTTCCAACCCATTAAACGCAGTTCGTCTAAAAACGGATTACACCCAAAAAGTAGGTAAAGGCAACATTCAAATTGGTTATCAATTTAGGTATGATACGCAAAAGGGCAATTTTTTATACCTCACCAAAAATCTAGGAACAAATTCATTTACTACAGATGCAGAATTTAGCAGTACCGTTAACGTACTCAATCGAATTCATGCTGGCTATTTTCAATATACACAAACAAGTAAAAAACTGTATTATAGCGGTGGACTAAGGATTGAACATTCTAATCGCGACTTATATTTTTCAAAAAATGGCGAAGAAAAAAACCAAAATCTTATTAATTTATTTCCTTCAGTACAATTTAGGTATGCTGCTTGGAACAAAGGTTTCATCAAATTGGGTTACAACAGAAGAATTAAACGCAACAATAACTTTGAACTTAACCCTTTTCCAGAAAGAGAACACTCTGAAACCCTAGAACAAGGTGATCCCAATTTGTTGCCAGAATTAACGGGTACGTATGAAACCGGCATCGAACAAACCTTCAAAAAGGGTAGTTTTTTTGCAAGTTTGTATACCCAAAATATCCAAAATCCCATTCAACGGGTAAATCGGCCCTATAATGACACTATTTTAATAAGGGCTTTCACCAATGCTGGAAAAGCCAGCCAAGTTGGCTTTGAAACCAATGTAACCTATCAAGCAACAAAATGGTGGTCGTTTATTATTGGTGGAAATGTGTATCGATATGCTATCAAGGGGCAAATATTCAATGGTACTATTGCAGTTGAAAATAGCAGCTGGGTTCATTCCATCAATACTACCCAATCTTTTACCTTTCCGCACAATTGGCAACTACAATTGAGTGTAAACTATTTATCCCTTCGCGCAACTGCGCAAGGAGAAGATGGCCGGTTTGTTACCCCCAACTTATCCATCAAAAAAACCAGTACCGACAAGCGTTGGAATGTACAATTATTGTGGTTAAATATTGATGGGGGGATGAAGCTTTCCAATATCCAACGCATCACCACGTATGGAACTAATTTCTTTACCACTACTAATTATATCTATGAGCCAGATCAGCTCCAAATGTCTATTGGCTTTAATTTATCCAAAAAAGACAGAAAGATAAACCTACCTGTAAGTGAGATGGGAGAAAAAGAGTTTTAATAATCGATCAATAATTAATTGGCGCCCTATGGATGATTTTCAAATCATGCGCGGGCGCGTAGGGGCAGACACGCAGTTATGCCCCTACAATTACACGTATGATCAACAAATCATTCTATTTGCAATGGATGATTTTAATATCCTGCGATAAGTTTTATCCTTTAAAAGCGTTCCACCCTTGAGCAGTAACAGGATGTAAGTTGCCACCTTTGGTAATAATATTTACGCCTTTTTCTTGTTCAGTGATGTAGCCAATCACACTAATTTTTTCATTCAAAACCAGCTTATCGTAATCACTTTGAGGGATAGTAAATAATAATTCGTAATCTTCGCCGCCGCTTAAAGCCAATGCCGTGGGGTCTATTTGGAATTTATATGCTGCATTTCTGGTGGCATCGCTTATAGGAAGTTTTTCTTCATACAAAACAGCACCGCAATTGGAACTTGTACAAATATGCAATACTTCAGAACTTAGGCCATCGCTAATGTCCATCATTGCCGTTGGTAGAATACCAGATTCATCAAAAAACTCGATAATATCTTTTCGGGCTTCAGGTTTTAGTAATCTACCAATTACATAATCCTCTTGTTCAAGATCAGGTTGAACACCAGGGCTTTCAATAAAAATTTTTTTCTCACGTTCCAAAAACATCAATCCCAAATAAGCAGCACCCAAATCGCCACTGCAACAAAGCAAATCGCCAGGTTTTGCCCCACTTCTTTTTACAATATGCTCTTGTGTAATTTCACCCAATGCGGTTACAGAAATGATGAATCCTTTTTGACAAGTAGAGGTGTCGCCGCCAATCAAATCAACGCCATAGGTTTCACAGGCAATATAAACACCATCATAAAACTCTTCCAATGCCTCAACGCTAAACCTATTGCTTATGCCAATACTCAACGTAATTTGTGTAGGAAGAGCATTCATGGCATAGATATCACTTAAGTTTACCACTACAGCTTTATAGCCAAGGTGCTTTAGTGGGGTATACATCAAATCGAAATGAACACCCTCAATTAGCAGATCGGTACTAATTACGGTTAATTTTCCAAAGTGATCTATAATTGCGGCATCATCGCCAATCCCAAGTACGGTAGAAGCATTTAGCGTTTCCGCATTTTTGGTGAGGTGCTCAATGAGTCCAAACTCACCATAATCGCCTATTTCAGTTCTTTGTTCCATCATTTAATTTGTTTTGTGTAACCAAGTAAAAAGTTCATCGTGAAGAATGCCGTTGGAGGCAACAATTTTTTTAGAATAAATGGAATAAGGGTCGCCTTCAAAATTGGTAACTTTTCCGCCAGCTTCTTGTACCAATAAAAATCCGGCAGCACTATCCCAAGGGTTCAGACTTTGTTCAAAATAGCCATCTAACCTACCGCAAGCCACCCAACAAAGATCCATTGCAGCTGATCCCAACCTGCGAATTGAAATTCCAGCACGTACAAAACGACTAAATACTTCTAACGGGCCGTTAGGGTCTTCTACATACGTATATGGAAATCCTGTTACCAAACAAGCTAAATTGATATTGCTTTGGTCGGAAACCGAAATTGGCCTTTCGTTACAAAAAGCGCCTTTCCCTTTTTCTGCAAAATAAAACTCATCTAAAAATGGATTAAAAATAGCACCCATAATTACTTCTCCGTCTTTTTCAACGCCGATACTTACGCAACACAATGGAATACCATTTGCAAAATTTACGGTACCATCTATTGGATCAATAATCCATTTGTAATTAGAGCTGGTAGGTAAATTTCCTGATTCTTCTGTGAGGATATGGTGATCGGGGAATTCAGCCCTGATGATTTCAATAATCAGGTTTTCTGCGGCATAATCAGCTTCGGTTACCGGATTATTCATTCCATCTTTTTGTTTGATGCTAAATCCTTTTTCGGCGTATTCTTTCATCAGCAGTCCGGCAGCTTTTGTAGCTTTAAGGAGGGTAGAAGTTATCATTTCGCAAAATTAAACCTATTTTAGTTTAAATTATGCTTGCTGTAATTATTGTAAACTATAATGTGAAGTATTTTCTTGAACAATGCTTACTATCTGTTGAAAAAGCGATGGTTGGTATTGAGGGGGAAATTATTGTTGTAGATAACGCATCCACCGATGGGAGTAGGGAATATTTAGAGGTACTTTTCCCCAACGTTCGTTTTGTTTGGCTTCCAGAAAATGTGGGTTTCGCCAAAGGAAACAATATCGGCTTACAACAAACCATAGCGGAATATATCCTTTATCTTAACCCAGATACGATTGTTCCGGAAGATTGCTTTACCATTTGTATGGATTTTATGCAAAAACATCCAGATGCGGGGGCTTTAGGCGTAAAAATGATTGATGGTAGTGGGCAATTCTTGAAAGAAAGCAAAAGGGCTTATCCATCTTTGATGACATCATTTTTCAAGTTAACAGGATTATCCAGTGTTTTTCCACATTCAAAGTGGTTTGCCAACTATCATCTTGGGCATCTCAACGAAAACAACAACCATGAAGTTGATGTGTTATCTGGTGCATTTATGTTTGTACAAAAAGTATTGTTGGATAAGATTAAGGGGTTTGATGAATCTTTTTTTATGTATGGTGAAGACATTGAATTGAGTTATCAAATCAAGCAGTTGGGCTTTAAGAATTATTATTGTTCGGATACTTGCATCATTCATTTCAAGGGCGAAAGCACAAAAAAAGGCTCTCTAAAGTATGTGCAACTTTTTTATAAGGCGATGATCATCTTTGTTGATAAGCATTACAAAGAATTTACTGCACGTGTATTTGGCATCTTATTAAGTTTTGCTATTTGGATAAGGGCTACAATATCCTTTGTTGGGTCACTATTAAGAAAATTTGGTTTGCCCATTGTTGAAACAATCGCTGTTACAGCGTCCTTTTTTTTCACATTGTTTTTTTGGGTAAAATGGGTTAGACAAGATAATTATTTTTTTGGAAGTAGTATCAAATGGTTATTTGCTTTGTTTGTAGGCATTTTTCTAACCACCAACTACTATGCGGGGCTGTATGACTCCATTCAAAAAAAAGGGAGAAGTTTTTTTGCTGCTTTGATTTCTGGTGGGATTATTCTTTCTCTGTATTCCATTTTACCAGAAGAGCGCAGGTTTTCTAGGGGTATTGTAGTAATTGGTTCATTGATTTCGTTGATTTTAACTAATATTATCCGCTCTTTTTACAGAAAAAAAGGGTGGATACACTTTGAAGAAAATCATCAAAAAGACACGTTAATTGTGGCAAATCCCTTTGAGTATAACCGAATTTTCAATTTATTGTCGTTTACACACAAAGCAGAAAAAGTAATCGGCAGAATCGCTATTGCTGAAGATCAACAGCCCCATTTGATCGTGTATAAAAATATTAAAAAATTTATAGGTTTATTTCCGGCAAAGGAAATTATTTTCTGTGAAGAAGGTTTAAGTTTCAAAGAAATTATCTACCAAACGGCTCATTTGCCCTCAAACCTACGAATGCGTATTTCTGCGGCAGGATCTAGCAGCATTGTAGGCAGTGATTCTAGTAATAATGCAGGCGAAACTGTTGCTGAAATCACCAAATACAATATATCCCAACCCTTCAATATCCGAATGAAAAGACTCATTGATGTATTGGTAGGCTCGGGTGTACTCCTATTTTGGCCATTGTTGCTCTTTTGGGTTAAAAATCCATTTAAATTATTATACAATGCCTTAATAGTAATCTTAGGCAAAAAAACTTGGGTAGGGTATTGTGATATCCATAATAATATATATCCACCAATTAAACCCTCGATAATTGGCACCAACGGTTTTGCAATACAACAGGAAAAATATTCAAATTATGAATATTTAAAATTGGATGAGTTGTATGCAATAGAATATTTACCTATAATGGATATCATGCTGATTAAAAAAGGACTTAAATGGTTAGGAAATTGATTAAGTGGTAACTATAACTTCAACGAATTTTTATATATTGCATGCAATGTCATTGATAGAATTCAATTTACCACCTACGATTGCAAGGGCACTGAAAATACCAAAAAAATCACCCCAACGCCAACAACTCAGGGTTTTAAAAAAATTACTGAAGAAGGCCATGTACACTGAATTTGGTCAACATTTTAACTTCGGTTCAATTTTGTATAATCGCCACCCCGGAAAAAAATTCCAAGAAATGGTTCCGGCATTTGATTACAATAAAATTTATAGGGAATGGTGGCATAGAACACTTGATGGTAACCCAGACGTCTGCTGGCCAAAAAAAATTAAATACTTTGCATTAAGCTCTGGTACTTCTGAATCAGCCAGTAAATATATTCCTATAACAACAGATTTAATTAGGGGTAATCGATTGGGAATGATTAAGCAGTTGATTTCTTTACGCAATTATGATGAAGTAAATTGGAAAAATGTAGGTAAGGGCATGCTTATGTTGGGTGGAAGTACCGATTTACAAAAGGGTCCAGGTTATTATGCCGGCGATTTGAGTGGTATTACAGCAAAGAAAACGCCGTTTTGGTTCAATCCATTTTATAAACCCGGGAAAAAAATTGCAAAAGAGCGCGACTGGAATACCAAACTGGAACAAATTGTACAAGAAGCTCCCAATTGGGATATTGGATTTTTAGTTGGTGTACCAGCTTGGATTCAAATATGTGTAGAAATGATTATAGATCGCTATAAGGTGAAAGACATACACGAAATATGGCCAAACCTACAATTTTTTGTTCACGGTGGTGTTGCTTTTGACCCTTATAAAAAAGGATTTGAGAAATTATTGGCCCGTCCATTAACGTATATTGAAACATATCTTGCTTCTGAAGGATTTATCGCCTATCAAGACCGGCCTAACCCTGATGGTATGCGTTTGATTACCAACCAAAGTATTTTCTTTGAATTTGTTCCTTTTGATGATATCAATTTTGACCAAGATGGAAATATTGTTGAAAAACCGCAGGCATTTATGATCCACGAAGTGGAAGAAGGTAAAGATTACGCTATTTTACTCAGCACCACTGCTGGTGCTTGGAGATACCTTATTGGCGATACCGTCCGCTTTACCAATAAAGAACGTTGCGAAATCATTATTACCGGTAGAACAAAACATTTTATCAGTTTAGTGGGCGAGCATTTAAGCGTTGACAATATGAACAAAGCACTTCAACTTGCTGGTGAAGAAATGAATGTAGTATTATCTGAGTTTACAGTGGCTGGCGTACCTTTTAATAATTTTTTCGCACACCATTGGTTTATTGCTTCTGACGATATTGTAAATACAGAAGAATTGAAAAACAAGATTGATCATGCTTTAAAGGAAATCAACGATGATTATGCGGTGGAAAGAAAAAGCGCATTGAAAGAAATCATTGTAGATGTTTTACCGTTACATGTTTTTATGGATTTTATGGCTAAAAGAGGTAAAATTGGTGGGCAACATAAATTCCCTAGAGTGCTGAAAGGTAAAATTTTAGCAGATTGGCAACAATTTGTCTTAGAAAAGAAAACTGCTCAACATCCTTCATAAGGAGTATCATTTTTTCATTACAATTTTTTTGATTTGACAGCATCCATTATTAAAGGCTTAGGTTTAGGATTGATTCTTGCCTTATCGGTTGGCCCCGTTATATTTACCATCATTAAACAAAGCTTAAATAATGGTATAAAAGGAGGGTTAAGCTTTGTAGCGGGTGTTTGGTTGAGTGATATCATTTTGGTTTTCTTGAGTAATTTTTTCTCTGAGTTGGTTTCTTATTTACTTGAATACAAATCTGCCATAGCAATTGGAGGAAGTATTTTTTTATTGGGATTGGGTTTCTATTATATATTCTTTAAAAAAGTTAAACTTACTATAGAAAATGAATTGATTAAACCCTTTAGTACTTCAGATTTCACAAAAATTGCATTCTCAGGGTTTTTAATCAATACATTAAATCCAGGGGTTATCATATTTTGGTTAATCAACGCTACTACCCTTGCTGCAACACATTCCTATTCTGAGCGGACGATTATTTTCTCGATTTGTTTGATAGTCAATATCATTGCCGATTTAATAAAAATTATGATGGCAGAAAAAATACGAGAAAAATTGACCCCGAGACATATCGTTCTAATCAATAAGATTACAGGCTCTATTCTTGTACTATTTGGTATTGTATTGATTGCCAATGTACTTTTTACTACAAAATCGTTATTTCATTAACATGATTCGATTTATTTATATCACCATTTTGCTTGAAATTTTTGCTATTGAACAAGGTGTTGCACAAAAATCTGACTTTCTAACGCTGCACAACAAGCAAGGCATTACAATTGAAACCTATTTACCAGGGATATCCCTTGTATTGGGAGATATTAATGGGCAAACAATTGCGGGGAGAATTCATACAATATACCACGACACCCTATTTGTAGACCAATTTGATATCCGCAGGGTGTACGACCGATGGGGATTTTCGGTGTTAGATACCGTAACTACCTATACAATCAAAGTAGCATATAAAGACATTCAGTGGATTCTAAAACCAACGAGGTCATTTGAATATATTAGAAATGGTACTTTTTTTATAATTGGAGGTGCTGGCTATAGCTTTTTGCATCTATTTAATTCTATACAAAAAAAACAACCCATCGATGTAGGAACTTTAGCCATTAGTAGTGGCGTAGCATTATCGGGATGGATTTTACACAAATGCAGGCAACAGGCGTATCGTATTGGCCCAAAATATCCATTGGTGTATATAAAAATGACCGAATGATTTTTACTGTACAAAGAGGAAATAGACAAATAATTGTACTGGTTATGCTGGTAAATTTTTGTTTATTGTCTTGTAATACGGCAAAACATTCCATTCTACAACAATATGAGCCTTCGAAGCTTAAAGCTGATGTTGATTTACTCCATCGTATGGTGCTAAAATTTCACCCTGGCTTAAACGATTATATTTCAACAGATAGCTTTAATCTGGTATTTAGCCAGTACAGAGATGCCATTACAAAGCCAATGAATGTTCAAGAATTTGGTTTCCAGATTGTTGCACCCATAATTTCCAGCATACGATGTGGCCATACTTCTTTTAACTATCCAAGATGGTATAACCACATGATGAAAGATTCCATTATACCCACATTTCCACTATATCTTAAAATTTGGGGTGACACCATGATTGTTACCTCTAATCTCAACAAAAAAGACAGCATACTAAAAAAAGGTACTCAGGTTTATAGCATTAATGGATTGAATGCTTCGGCGCTAACTCAAAAAATGTTTCCTTACTTGTCAACAGACGGCTTTACTACCACCTTTAATTATATCAGATTGAGTAGTGCCTTTCCCTATTATCATAGAAATATTTTGGGATTAAGTTCCCAATATGCTATAGAATTTGCAGATAGTAATGCGTCAAAAACGGTAAACATTCCATTGTATTATCCAACCAAAGAAAAACTTCAAGCTAGTACAAAAAGCCATGTTGATTCTCCCATTGTGGTGTCTTCTATTTCGAGAAAAGAAAGTGGCCGCTCCATCCAATTTAATGAAAACGAACAATTTGCACTAATGACTTTAAATACTTTTGATGTTGGTTATCAACTAAAGTCATTTTTCAACAATTCTTTTGAACAGTTAAAGGAAAAAAAAATTCGAAATTTGATAATCGATATAAGGGTAAATGGAGGTGGTGAAGTGCAGAATTACGCCGCACTTTGCCGTTATTTGGTACCATATCCCTTTAAAGTTGCTGATACTGCAGTGGCCAATCTGAATCGTTTAGGCAAGTATGCCCAATATTTTAACTTTGGATGGTTTTATGGTTCTGCCTTAAAACTACTTACATCTAAAGGAGAAGATGGTTTATTTCATTTTAGATATATCGAAAACCATGTGTATAAACCAAAAAAGACCAATTTTTTCAATGGAAATGTTTATATATTAATTAGTGGTCCAAGTTTTTCGGCAGCATCACTTTTTGCCCATACCCTCAAGGGGCTTCCTAATGTTACGTTAATAGGTGAAGAAACCGGTGGGGGAGATTATGGCAACAATGGACTTATGATTCCTGATATTCGTTTACCTAATACAAGATTACGAGTGAGGATGCCATTATTTAGGATTGTGCAGTTTAAACCTGGTATAAAAAATGGTAGAGGTGTTATACCAGATGTTTTGGTAGTTCCAGTAGCCAATGCAGTTAGGAATAGTAGAGATTTAAAACTAGAAAAAACAATTGAATTAATTAGAAATACATCTATTTACTAATTACATGTTTAAACCTTTCTATAAATTCATTAGTAAATCTTTGTGAACCAAAATTATTTAAATGATGACTATCGTAGAATAGACTATCAGGATAAACACCAAAATCTACTATTTTATTTTTTGATAATGAATCAACTCTTTTAAATAATTTGATTTCACCATATTTTACCCACTCATTAAAACATTCTCTTTCAGGTAAATCGATTAAATAAACTTCATTATTATTCTTTATGAGGTTATTGTATAACTCTTGAAATAAGATTTTTGTGACTTTATTAAATTTATTTTTTATTGAATCACTTACAATACCATGACAAATACTGCTGGAATCATAATTTCGATTATATGTACTGTATGGTCTTTTTAAATGGGTAAAATAGATACTGCCAAATTTTGTTTTTTCATATTCCCATTTACCAGCTTCACTTTTACTAGAATACATTAAATAATTATCTAATATATTTCCATTTAAAATTTCCTTTAATCGATATTTTTCATCTCCAAAGCCATGATCTATATAAATTCTTGATGATATATTTAAAAATATTGTTGAGTTTTTAATATGGATAATTTTTACCAATTTATTAATATGAGCGGGAGAAGCTGCCCAAAAAGACAAATTATAAATTTTTTTATTTGTGCATTTTTCTAAAATAGAATCATTAAAACCAGCTGATGTTTTAGAATCACCGAAAAAAATGATTGCGTTATTGATTTCCTTATTATAGTTGTGCGGTAAAATAAACCGATCATCTAATAAGTTATTTCTAATACTTATAAAAACAATTGATAATAAAACAAATGGGGATACTTTTAATAAAACTTTTTTCATTAGAATACAAAATAAATAAATGAACTATCTTCTTTAAAGCCGGTAACTAATAACGCAATGAACAATAAAAGGTAAATGACATACCTCCAAATAGGATTTTTTGTAAAAATCAAATTTCTTTCATTACGTCTCAATAACCAATCACATATTAAAAAAGGTATGATATAATAAAATATGTACAGATTTGAATTGAAATGCAGGAACTGTTCGGGATTATGAATAATACTGAGCAAGGTATTTCGGAGGTATACTAATGCTATTTTTAGATTAGCTGCTCTAAAAAACACCCAGGCTATTGTTACAAAAGAGAAAGTCAGTAACATATTACCAAGTTCTTTTAAAGAAGGTAATGAATTATTGGAAGCAACAATTTCAGAAGTGTGTTTTCTGTTTTTGTTTAAGAGCAATAGTGGAAGAAAACCACATGCATGAATAAATCCCCAAGTAATGTAATTCCAACTTGCACCATGCCAAAAACCACTAACTAAGAATATAATAAAAGTATTTCTAATTGCTTGGTATTTGCCCCCTTTAGAGCCACCTAGTGGTATATATAAATAGTCTTTGAACCAAGAAGAAAGGGAAATATGCCACCTTCTCCAAAATTCTGCAATATCCCTAGAAAAATAGGGGAATTTGAAATTACTTAGCAACTCAAAACCAAACAATTTGGCTGTTCCTAAACCAATGTCTGAGTAACCGCTAAAATCTGCATAAATTTGAAAACTGAATGCGATTGCAGCTAAAATTAATGAAAATGCATCTTCTCGCCCATAGTTTATATATACCCCATCTACGTATACAGCAAGATTATCTGCAATCACCATTTTCTTGAACATTCCCCAAAGAATCAAACGTAATCCTTGTATTGTTTGTAAATAATTAAAAACCCTTTTCTTTTGAATTTGAGGTAATAAATGATTTGCCCTTTCGATTGGACCAGCCACTAAAAGCGGAAAAAAACTTACAAAAAGTGCATATTCCACTACATTTGAAACAGGTTTTAACTTACCGCGATAAATGTCAAAAACATATGACATTCCATGAAAAGTATAGAATGAAATACCCACAGGCAATGCAAAAGTTATCAATACCGGATTTATATGTATACCAGTAAGATCTAATGCCGTCTGAAATTGGGTAATAAAAAAATTATAATACTTAAAAATGGCTAATATCCCTAGATTATTGATAATACTTAACCATAAAAATAATTTTGCCCTTTTTTTATTGGTAGAGGCAACTGAAAAACCATATATATAATCTAATAAAGTGCTTAAAACCAATAATCCTAAAAATTTATAACTCCACCATCCGTAGAAAAAATAACTCGCAACTAAAATTAATATATTTTGATACTTCAAGGATTTATTAAAAACAAACCAATAAAGTAAAATTACAATTGGTAAAAATAATATAAATTCAAAAGAATTAAATAACACAAGAATAATTTAAAGCATTAAAAAAAGAGAGTTCTTAAATTAGATACATAAATAATTATAGTATTAGTCTTTTGAACTAATCAATTTTATTTATGAATAAACTTAAATTTCAATAAACTTTTAGGATTTTAAAACGCTTTTCATAATGTTTTATTATTTATTTAAACTGTATACTTAAAATAAACAATAATAATTATGCATACCCCCAAATTATGTAAACAACATTTATCCCCAAATTATGCATTAGGAAAATAGAAAGGCATTTTTAATAGCCCTTAGCTGTAGTTATGGGTTTATGGGAATTTTTAAATAGCTTTAGCCACAAAATTTGCTTTTTACTTCTAATGCGTAATTCCATCTAACTAAATTATAACACCTTTACAATCAATTATTTTCATTCCATTGTTTTTAGGCTTTGCTTTTTGCTCGTGAATGCCCAAGTTCGCAAAACAAATGCTGCAGACAACGCCATAAATTGAAATTTTGGGATAATGTAAATGGACTTAATTAAGGGGCCCTTTCAAAAAAAACTTTAGTGTATTATAAATTGATCTGCATCTTTCAGAAAAGGTAAATTTAATCTTGTTTTTTCAAGTAATTCGCCGGTAAGTTCTTGGGAAAATGCAATGTTTTCATGGGCATTTTCTATCAATATTTCGCCTGATGGGTTGATGATCATACTGTTTCCACTATGATAAATTCCATTCCCGTCTGTACCTACCCTGTTAACGGCAACCACAAAACATTGATTTTCAATGGCTCTCGCCATTAATAAAGTTTTCCAGGCATGAGCCCTTTTTTCTGGCCAATTAGCCACGCAAACCAGCACATCATACTCGGGTTCTCTAGATTCACCTGAAATATCAGCATCTTGTTGCTGACGAATCCAAACGGGAAAGCGCAAATCGTAACATATAATTAAATTGATTTTCCAACCTTTAACAGAGGCAATCAACCTTTTATTTCCTGCTGAATAATGCTCCTGTTCCCCGCCATATCCAAACAAATGCCTCTTATCATAATATCCAAATTGTCCATTGGGTAACATCCAAATTAACCGATTATAAAATTTGCCTTCTTCTGTGATTATAATACTTCCCGTTAAAATGATTTTTTGTTGTTGGGCAATTCGTCTCATCCATTGTACCGTTTCACCCTCCATCGTTTCTGCTAATTCTTTTGGTCGCATACTGAATCCGGTACTGAACATTTCTGGTAATACCACAATTTCAGTTACAGGTAACTGTACAATCTTATCTTCCAACTGTTGAAGATTTTCTTTTTTGGCTTCCCAAAACAAATCTGTTTGTATAATACTAAATCGAAGACTTTTCATGTGTACATAATAATTGAAACGTTACAAACTATTCATCTACCTTATTAACAATTGTGGTTAACATCTCAGACACCAAAGAGCTTTCAAATCCCCTTTGCAATAGATAGGTGGTTAAACGGGAACGCTTTACAAATAATTTTTCTTCGTCCTTTGAGATTACATCCCATTTCTTTTCTGCAAGTTCCAATAAAGTAGCTTTATACACCTCATGCTCTATGCTCTGTAAGGCTATTTTAATACAATAGGCACTAACCTTTTTCGTCTTTAATTCGTACCCAATTTTTACTTTTCCCCATTGCTTCATTCGGAATTTACCTCCCGCAAATGCAATGGCAAACCGTTCTTCATTGAGGTAGTTTTCTTCAATCAATATGGATATCGCATTTTCCACTTCTTCCTTATACAACCCAAATCCATATAATTTTTGCTTAACCTCCTCGTGGTTACGTTCTTGATAACCACAAAAATGACGAAGCTTTTGCAAAGCATGTTCTACTGAATAACGCATCAATCCAAAATTGAGGAAACTTATTGATAAAACAGACATGTTTCTTAACACTGACTGTTTTTTTATGTACAAAAATGCAATTGAATGCAGGTTTTTAGTAAGAAATTATTTACTTATTCTTCTAATCTAGACAAACAACCAAATTCGGCTTTCAAATAATTATCCAACTGATCGGCTTTTTGAAATAAATTTCTAAACGTAGAAATTCCGTTTTCTTTGGTAAGATCTTGATCATATATTAAGCTCGACAATACAATATTTTGGTGATGGCAACTCAATACCAAATGCTTAGAACGATAATTTTCTTCTAGTAAAAAAGTATATAATGCTTTAATTTGATCCTTATCAGTAGGTAATTTGCACAAGTAGGCATCAGTAGTTACAAAATAGCTTTCTGTATTGTAATGTATCCTGATTTTTGCACTACCTTCTTTTACTTCCCAATGGTTTTGACCATTCCTTGCCAGTTTAACATCTCTTCCCAATTCAACAAGAATTTCCTCAATGGTTTTAGCAACTCCAGGAACATCAATAGTGGTTGCAGAAATTGTAGGCAAAATAACTTCCGTTCCACATCCCGGACAATACTTTGTGGCATCAATATTTGAGGGTAAAACCAATATTTCACAAGAAGGACATCTTGTTGATACTGTGCCCCTATGCGAAACATAAAGACTTAATGCCTCATTAAGGTAATTTACGGGCAGGGCAAAACCTAAATTGTCGCCCCCCCTGATAATAAATGAATTCACCCCTATAATTTCACCCAATGTATTCACTAATGGTCCACCACTATTTCCGGGGTTTATTGCTGCATCTATTTGTATGTATCTTAAGCCATCTCTAATACGGTTTACATTACTTACCACTCCCTGGGTAGCCGAATAGTTTAAACCAAACGGATGCCCAATTGCCACTACAATATCGCCATCTTTTATCAATGTATATTCACCCAATGCAGCCTCGGGAAAAACAATATGATCAGGCACTTCCAAAAAGGCCAAATCATGCTTCTGATCAGTATAACAAACCCTAGCAATTGTTTTTTTAAAGTTTTTTCCCGCAATACTAACCTCCGCACAATCATTTACCACATGGGCATTGGTAACAATCAAATCAAATGCTTTCGCATAAAACCCGGTTCCTGTACCCGTTTGAGTAGCAATTTGTATAACAGTATGCTGGAATTTTTCTATAATTTCCTGAATCGTATTTTTCTCCATCAATATCTATTTTCTACCCTCAAAATTCAAATTCATTATTTCTTTTACAAAGCTCAGGTTAAAACTACTTAAAGCATCATATAACAGATTAGGTGTTTTAAACATCAGCTTAGGATATTTTTCTCTCCATATTTTAATAATAGTTTCAATATTTTCTTCTAGCTCTTTTTTATTAAATTGATTGGTGGTTTTATCAAATAAAGGTTTTCTTATGCCCAATGCCATAAAATAATCTGGATAATTCACCTCCATTAACAAATGAAAAAGTTTGGATAACGGACTTGGCAAACTAAAACTATACTGACAATAAGATATCCCAAATTCTAAAATTTGCGATACCAATAACTGGTATTTGACATCGCTATATGATTTGCAATTCTCAATTGCTAATGTTATATGCTCAATTACCGCTTGAAAGGGCTGCGGTGCTACTATTGAAAATGTTGATTTGGTTCTAAATAAGTAGGGAATGATATCAGCATCTTCCGTTTTCAACATATTTCGATAAGCTTCCAACATCAGATGATTTCTCTCCGCAATAGATTTATCTTCTTTGATATAAAAAATACTGATGATGTCTTCTAATGATTGAAGCAATTTTCCTTCAGGCGTTATCAAGTAATCTAATCGATAGCCAAGCGATAATAATAGATTCGAAATGGCCACTTCATGTTTTTCTGGTATCAGTTGTTCAATTTCAGCAATCGTTTCTAGTATAAAGATCCTGAAAAAATCAAGTTTTATTTTGATTTCGCTTGTAGGAATCTTTTCAATATGTTCATTATCAATTGGTTCCAATTGAGCAAAAGCATTCAACAATAAATCATCTTGTTGATCTGATTTGATAGACAATTCTTTTAATCCATAATACAATTTGTTGGGATTGGCAGTATCCATGTCTGTATCAAAGCGCATTACAATTTTATCCTTTTCAACGGCAAATCTACTATAATACAAGAAAAAATTTTGTTCCAATAACTTGCGCATTGCAGGAATAGAAGGTTGGAGCATCCGCACAAGATATACTTCCGCAGAAAAACCAACTTCATCATATTTACCCCTAATCACCTTTGATCCTTGATATATAGTAAAGAAAGATTGTTTCTGTTTTTTCTCTACAAATACATTTTGAGTTGTATCATCTTTTAAATATTCAAAAAAAATATCCACGCATGCCCTAAATTTCTTTTCTCGGAACAGATTTTCTGATTCAATCCATTTCTTACCTTTCTCAATAGATTTATTGTTATCAGAATACCTTCCAAAAATTATTTTGGGGTGTGCATCTTCTTTTTTAATTAACCTTTTAAAAAATTTCTCAAACATCACTAACTTTAAACGGAAATATAAAATATTATTGTTTTTTTTTAATGAAAATCTGTTACAAAATCTAATTTTCTGTGGTATAAGATGCTATATTTGTTTATTAGTAAACCATATTCTCTATGAAGTTCATCGTCTCCTCTTCTGCATTACTCAAACAATTACAACAAATTAACGGCGTAATTAATACAAACACAGTTCTACCAATTTTGGAGGATTTCCTTTTCCAAATAGAACACAATAAATTGACAGTTGTAGCGACCGACTTGGAAACTGTGATGAAAATTCACATGGATATCAAGGCAGAGGAAATAGGACGGGTATGTATTCCAGCAAAAATATTAATGGATTCGCTTAAAAATACAGCAGACCAACCCTTAACTTTTACCATTGATGCCAATTATGCGGTTGAAATTACCAGCGATAATGGAAAGTATAAAGTAATGGGTGAAAATCCAGATAACTTCCCTAAAGAACCTGTAGCTGAAGAACCGAATGGATTTACAATGACTTCAACGGCATTGCTTTCTGCCATCAACAAAACTATTTTTGCCGTAAGTTCCGACGATTTGCGACCAGCAATGACAGGTGTATTTTTTGAATTGAATGAGAATAGTTTAACAACTGTAGCAACTGATGCGCATCGTTTAGTGAAATACAAGCGTAAAGACGTGAATTGCCCCAAAACGGATTCTTTCATCGTTCCTAAAAAACCATTGAACTTACTTAAAAATGCACTTCCCGATAACCTTGACGAACTAAAAGTATCTTATACAACTAACCATCTTTTTGTAGAGCACAACACTACCCAGATGGTTTGTAGGCTAATTGATGCACGCTTCCCCGATTATAAGGTAGTTATTCCATTAGATAACCCATACAAATTAAAGGTTTCTAGAACAGATTTTCAAGGATCTTTGCGCAGGGTAAGTATTTTCAGTAATAAAAGTACCAACCAAGTGGCATTGAGCATTACAGGGTCTGAACTGCAAATGGCTTCACAAGACGTAGATTTCAGCTTTGAAGGTAATGAGCGTATGAAATGCCAGTTTGACGGGGAAGACATGCAAATTGCTTTTAATGCACGTTTTTTGATTGAAATGCTTTCTGCCACACATTCAGAGGAAATTGTAATAGAATTGTCTACCTCAACTAAAGCGGGTATTATTAAGCCTGTAGAACAAGAACCAGAGGAAGAACTTATGATGTTGGTGATGCCTTTAATGCTGAACAATTAAGCAATAGGTACTCGGCACTAATAATTATAGAATTTTAATAGATTGCTTAACCTATGAAGATTGTGGCAGTTATTCCTGCGCGCTATGCAGCTACCCGATTTCCAGCAAAACTGATGCAGCAATTGGGTGATAAAACCGTAATCGCTCAAACGTATTTAAATACTTTGGCAACTGGTTTTTTCGATGAAGTGCTTGTAGCTACAGATAGTACAATTATTTTTGCAGAAATAAAAGCGCATGGCGGAAAGGCCATAATGAGTAACAAAATACACGAAAGTGGTAGTGACCGCATTGCAGAGGCTGTGCAACACATAGATGCTGATGTTGTAGTTAATGTACAAGGAGATGAACCCTTTATTCATCCACAATCATTACAAAATCTAATTGCTGCTTTTGAATCGCCTAATGTGCAAGTGGCTTCTTTAATGCACGAAATTCATTCTTTAGAAGACATCAACAATGCTAATATCGTGAAAGTGGTGGTAGATAAAAACCATTTTGCCCTATATTTTTCTCGTTCTGTAATTCCGTTTAATAGAAATAATGATTACCCCGTAACCTATCAACGCCATATTGGTGTGTATGCTTACCGCAAATCGATTTTACTACAATTTGTACAATGGCCCTTAAGTACATTGGAACAAATTGAAAAACTAGAACAATTGCGGTATCTAGAAAATGGCATTAAAATTAAAATGATTGCTACATCATTTACAGGAATCGGAATTGATACTCCCGAAGATTTAGAAAAGGCTAAAGCTTTTTTGAACAAAGGCGGCTTTTAAATGGTGCCGGCAATTATTGTTATTCCATAATTTAAACAGATACATCCGAATTTAACCAACCCCTCATTTCTTTTTATACAATGGTACCGTAGAACATGGTTCGCCGTACATTAAAGATTTTACAACAGGTTGTAGTAGTTTAGTAATCTCTACAAATGCATAAGCGCCTAATTCAATATCACCACATCCTTTTACAATCACACGTACATCTCGATAAAATTCCTTATCAATTGACTGAATAGTGCGAATAAACATATCTTTCCGCATTTCTTCAACAGAGCCCATGTAACAATATTTGGCCACCGGTTGTAAATAAACTGTTGTTAACATATACGCCCATAATGGTAAAATAGCGTCTGTAGAACAAACTATTGCTATATTTTTATCTCTGAAAAATTCCCAATCTAACACTGATAGTGATTGTCTAAATTCTTTTTCTTTAAGGATAAGTTCCATAAAAAGAAAATC
>Ga0164294_10001056_pt1 | contig 25955 bp, 22 predicted proteins | sample GEODES005metaG_FD_111479 | JGI IMG/M metagenome (GOLD analysis project Ga0164294, IMG submission 111479) | Oligotrophic lake water microbial communities from Sparkling Lake, Wisconsin, USA - GEODES005 metaG | ecosystem: Environmental > Aquatic > Freshwater > Lake | place: USA: Sparkling Lake...
CACCAATGTGTTCGAAGTGCAGGATGCCCCGCTCGCCGAAGCGCTGGGCAGGCTGGTCGATGCCCGGCCGGCGCGGATCCGGGTGGACGAGCTGGTCGATACGCCCGCCCGCAAGCTGGCGCTGTTCGAGATGTTCGATGCCGGGCTGATCGACCTGTGCACCGCACCCGCGCCCTATGCCGCCGAAGTTAGCGAGCGGCCGCGCGCGAGCCCGCTGATCCGCGCAATGCTCGGCGAGGGGCTCGAGAATATCTGCACGCTCGACCACCGGCTGATGACCATCCCCGAGTTCGGCCCGCGCCATGTGCTCGCGCATCTCGACGGCACCCGCGACCGCGCCGCGCTCGCCGCTGTTGCGCGTGAGGCGGGGCTCGACAGCGCGGAAGCGCTCGACAAGGGCCTGCGCACGCTGGTGACCGAGGGGCTGATCGCGGCATGATGCTGGCGGCGTTCCTTGGTCTCGCCACGGCGCCGCAACAGGCGGTGCTGCCCAGGGAGGTCCGCGCCTATGTCGCGCGGCGCGATGATTGCGATCATTTCCGTGGCGAGGCTTCGCCCGACGAACAGCGCCAGTCCGAGATCGATGCCGAGACGCTGCGGCTGTGCCGGGGCTCGGACGCGCAGCTCGCGCGGCTCAAGCGCAAATACGCTCGCAATCGGGCGGTCCAGCACGCGCTTGCCGATTACGACCCGCGGATCGAGGACTAGCCGTGCCGATCACCGGATCCGTGGGGCGCGGCGGTGCCAATGTTCCGGCCGATGTGGCGCAGGTACAGGAGCTGCTCAACCTGCGTGTCGGCGAGATGGGCCTCCAGCCGCTGCTGACCACCGGGGTGATCGACAACGCCACCATGGCTGCGATCGGCCGCTACCAGTCGCTGGTGCTGGGCGGCAGCTCGGACGGGCGGGTCGATCCGAACGGGCGGACCTGGACGGCGCTTTCCGATACTCAGCCGATGACGCTGCTGCGCGACCGGCTGCGTGCCCAGGCGGCCCTGCCGAAGCTGAGCGGTGCGGCCTGGTTCAACGCCAATGAGGCGCGCTTCCCCAACAGCGACCGGGTGGCCGATCTCGCGCCGGCCTTCGCCACCCAGACGGGCAGCTTCATTGCCGCCCTCCAGCGGGCGGGGGCGACCGTCAGAGTGAGCGCGACGCTGCGCAATCGCAACCGCGCCTGGATCATGCACTATGCCTGGCAGGTCGCGCACGGGGCGGTCCAGCCCGGTGCGGTGCCCGCCAATCCGGAAGTCGATATCCTCTGGGATCATGGCGACCCCACCGTCTCGCGCCGCGCGGCGCAGGCGATGGTCAACCTGTTCCACATCGCCTTCAAGCCGTCGCTCACCTCGAACCATATTCAGGGCACTGCGATCGACATGACGATCAGCTGGGACGGACCGATCAACATCCTCGATGCGTCCGGCCAGCCCCATGCGATCGACCTGCCGCGCTCGGGCAACACCAACACCGATCTCCACGCCGTGGGTGCGACCTATGGCCTCCTCAAGCTGGCGAGCGATCCGCCGCATTGGTCCGCCAATGGCCGTTGAGCGTTCGTCCCCTGTCCCGCGTATCTGGGAGTAGAGCATGCCGCCCGCTGCACGGATTACCGATACCGAAGCCTGCCCGGTCAAGAACAAGGGCACGATCATGACCGGCGAAAAGACGGTGCTGATCGTCGGCCTGCCCGCCGCGCGCAAGGGCGACACGCTCGATTGCGGCAGCCCCAGCCAGGTCGAGAGCGGCTGTCCGACGGTCAAGATCGGCAACAACGAAGCCGCGCGGATTGGCGACAGTACCTGCCATGGCGGCAAGATCGCGACCGGCGCGCCGACCGTGCTGATCGGCGACGGCGCGAAGGCGCGCAGCACCACGCTCGGGAATGCGCACGACAGCGGCGCGCCCTTCGTCACCGAATGAGTTGATGGCGAGCACCCCGCCTCCGATCCTGTTCGCGCCCGTTGCCGCGCGTGACCTCGCCGGCTGGGCGGCGGCGGGACAGCTCTATGCGCTGGTCGATGGCTGCGTCTCGCCGGATATCCCCGCCATGGCCGAGCAGGCGGGGCAGGGGCGTGCCGCCTGCCTCTATCTCGGCCGCGCGGCGATCAACTATCGCGAGCAGGCACCTTATCTGTTCCGCGTCGATCCCGCCCAGGCCGAGGCGCTGGCGACGCGCTTCGATGGCGAGCCCTGGGGCGTGTTCCTCGTTTCGGGTGCCGGGTTCGAGGCGACGCGGCGGCATCTGCGCCGTTTCCTCAAGGTGCGCTCGCTCGAGGGCGCGGGCTGGCTGTTCCGCTTCTACGATCCGAGGCTGCTCCCCGCCTTCCTGCGCAGCTCGACTCCGGACGAACTCAATATTTTCTTTGGCCCAGTCCAGGCCTATCTGACCGTCGATGCGCGCGGCGAAGGCATGATGGCCTATCGCGCGCCGGAGACAGTGCGCGCCGCACCGCGCCCTGCCGTGGGCGCCCGCCACCGGATCAGCGAAGCCAATGTCGCCGCCTTTCGCCGCCGTGCGCTCGGCGACCGGATCGCAGCGAGCTTCGAGGGCACGCCGCAAAAGGCCCGGCGCGAGCCGCAATCGGACGATGTGCTGGTCACCAATCCCGATGGCGGTGTCATGCGGCTGGGCTTCGGCGCCAGCGGCATGCTCGACCGCGTCACCAGCCCGCTCGGCCGGCAATGGCGCGTCGAGAGCAACGAGAAAGGGCAACTCAAGGGGCTCAGGCTACCCTCGGGGCTCGCGCTGGGGCTCGACTATGACGCGGCGGGGGACATCACCCATGTCTCGCGTGGTGGCGAGACCCGGTTCCGGGCGGGCTATGACGAGCAGCACCGGCTGACCCGCATCGACTTCCCGGACGGCAGCTTCTCGGGCATCCGCTACCGCGACGATGGCATCGAGGCGACGCGCGACACGCGCGGCAAATATATCGCCGCCCAGCGCGACCGCGTCGGCCGGGTAGAGCGCTATGACTATGATGGCGACACGCTCCTCGCGATGGTCGATGGCAACGGCAACGCCACGCGCTTCGACTATGGCGCGGGCGAGCGGCCCGAGGCGCTGGTCCAGGCCGATGGCGGGCGCGAGGCCTATGCCTTCGATCCTGCCGGCCGGCTCCAGCAGATCACCCGCGCCGATGGCCATGTGCTCGACGTCACCCAGGACGAGGCCGGGCGGGTCACGCGGCTTGCGACGCCGGATGGCGAGGTTTCGACCTTCACCTATGACGACAAGGGCCAGCTCGTCGCCGCGAAGAACGGCGATACGACGCTTGCCTGGGCCTATGACGAAGGCGGCTGGCTGATCGAGGAGCGGCAGGGCGATCAGCGCGTCGCCTATGTCTATGACGAAGCCGGCACGCTGACGGGCCTCACCTATCCCACCGGCGAGACGATCCGCTACACCCGCGACGCCGACCTCCGCCTGTCGAGCATCACCGACTGGGCTGGTCGCCGACACGTGCTCGATTATGCCCCGGAAGAGGCAGGCTGGCGGCTGACCGCGCCCGAGGGGCTGACCACCAGCAGCTTCCAGAACCCGATCGGCCTCACTACCGGCGTTCGCGTCGAGGCGGCGGGTAAGCCGGTGTTCGAGCAGGGTTTTGCCTGGGACGGCGACGACCGGCTGGTCGAGCAGCGCGACACAAGGCTGGGCGCCACCCGCTTCGGCTACGATGCTGAAGGGCAGCTGCTGGCCGTCGAGCGCTCGAAAGGCGCGCCAGAGACGTTCGCCTATGACGGGGCGGGCAACCGCGTCTCGGGGTCCGCCGGACTGGCGCAGTTCGATGCGCTCAACCGGCTGACCGGGCAGGGCGGCGAGCGCTTCGACTATGATGGGCGCGGCAATTGCATCGCCCGCAGCGGCGGTGCCCAGGGCTGGCGCTATGCCTATGACGGGTTCGACCGGATGGTCCGCGCCGAGGACGATCGCGGCCGGGTGATCCGCTTCGGCTATGACCCGCTCGGCCGGCGCCTGTGGAAGGAAGTCACCGAGGGCGGCGAGCAGCGCATCACGCGCTACGTCTGGGCCGGCGAGCAGCTGATCCGCGAGATCGAGCAGGTGCACGGGCAGGCGGGCCAGGCCTGGCAGGGCGCCGGGCCCGAGCGCGCCCGCGACTATTGCTACTGGCCGCAGACCTACAAGCCGCTGTTCCTGCGCGAGGGCGGAGCGATCCACCAATATCACTGCGATCCGCTCGGCGTGCCGATGCGGCTCACTGACAGTGCGGGCAATATCGTCTGGGAGGCCGAACGCAGCGGCTTCGGGGCGATGGCAGCGCTGCCCGGAGGTATCGACCAGCCGCTGCGGTTGCCGGGCCAGTATCACGACGCCGAGACCGGGCTGCACTACAATCGCTTCCGCTATTACGACCCGGCGCTTGGCCGCTACCTAAGCCGCGACCCAATCGGCGTGGCGGGCGGGCTCAACGCCTATGAATATGCCGGCAATGATCCGGTCAACCGCGCCGACCCGACCGGCCTGTGGTGGAAGGCTGCGCTGGCGATCGTAGCCGCAGTGGCGGTGGCGGCGGTCGTCGTCCTGACGGCGCCGATCTCCGGGCCGCTGCTGATTGTCGCAGCCGGTGCCGCGGCGGGTGCCGCGGGCGCGATGGTCAACGAGGCGCTCAACCAGAAGGAGTTCTGCCTCTCCTGCATCCTGCTCGCGGGCCTGAAGGGCGCAGTGGTCGGCGCGATCGCATCGGTGCCGTTCCTGCTGCTGCCCGAAATCGCAGGGCTGGGTGCCTTCATCGCCGCCGGCGCGTCGAGCGGCTTTATCGGCTATGCCGCCGATTGGGGGATCGACAACCTGACCGGCAAGCCGCGGCCGTGGAGCTGGAAGGACGCGGCGATCTCGACTGGGCTCGGTGGCGCGTTCGGCGCGGCGGGACGCTATATCAGCGGTGGGCGCACCGGCACCGGGCGGGGCGTGGTGCCGGAGGAGACCGCGCCCGTCGCTCCCCGCGCCGCGAATGCGGCGGACGTGGCGGAATCGCAGGCCGCGCTGGGTCGTGCGAACACGGCCAAGGCGGGGCTCACCAAGAAGGAATACGCGGTCAAGACAACCTCGTCGAACGATGCGAAGACATTGAGCGGCTGGAAGCAGCCGCGGCCCGAAGGGTTCGACGGCGCGACCGCGCAGCAGGTGCAGAGCAAGGCCAGCCAGATCGGCCACGAGCTGGAGCCGCATCCCTTCGACAAGGATTTCCCCGGCCAGTACAACGCGTCGCATGCCGAGAAGCAGATGTCGGTGCTCAGCCCCGATCACCCGATCGGCGTGTCCAAGCCGATGTGCGCCGATTGTCAGGGGTATTTTGCCAAGCTGGCGCAGCACAACGGAGCCGATCAGGTCGTTACAGATCCGAACGGCACCTGGATCTTCAAATCGGATGGCTCGGTGGTGAAGCCGGGCGATCCCCTGCCTTGAACAAGAGGATGGAATGGCAATTCAAGACAGTATCGCAGCGGCGCGGGCAAATCTGGCCGGCAATTCCGAGGGCGCGCTGTCGCTAGGCCATCGCACGGTGATCTGGCGCGATCTTGCCGCGCTGGCCGATCCGCGGACCGGATATGAACGCCGGGTACGGCTGAACGAGGCCTGCGTGCGCCATGTGCGCGATCGCTGGGAGGAGCGCTTTCCCGGCGACCCGGGTGTCGAGCAGATGCTGGACATCGCCTTGCAGCGTGTTGCCGGCACGATCGAGGACGAGGCAGCGGGGGATGCCCGCGATCGCTTTTACGTGGAGGTGGTCGAGAACCGCAAATACCCCGGAGACGCCTCGGCGATGTTCGTAGGCCTCGCGGCGGCCAATACGGTCATGGAAGCGCGGATCGAGGATAATGAGGACGCGATTCCCGAGGCGGAGGACGACGAGCAGCTCGATCCCGAGGCCTATGACGTCAGCTATATGTGCGCATCTGCAGCCGCGCGGGGCCTTAACGGCCGTCCGGCCGACGTGTCGGCGCGGCGGGCGTTCTGGACCTGGTATCTCGATACGGCGATCCCGCAAATCTATGCGCTCTGACCTGCGCGAGCCTGGCGTTTAAAGGGAACGCGATCGTATCGAGGTGGGGGCCTGCCGACCTTATAATCCGTGGTTGCGCGCGAAGCGCTCGAACAGGGCGGGCCAGGGGTGATCCTTGCCAGCTTCCTTGAGCGGCAGGCCGTGGCCGCCCTTCTCGAAGATGTGCAGCTCGGACGGGACCTTGGCGGCCTGCAGCGCGGCGAACATCGTCAGGCTGTTGACGGGGCTCACCACCGGATCGTCGGCAGCGTGCGCGACGAGGGTGGGGGGCATGTCGGCGGGCAGGTCGTTCTCGGCCGAGAAGCGGGCGATCCGTGCCGGGCTGGTGTCCGTGCCGAGCAGTTCGCGCTTCGAATGCGCGTGGGCGGTGGGCTCGGCCATGGTGATGACCGGGAAGAACAGGCCGACGACGGTCGGCCGGGCCGATTGCGTGTCGGCGGCATCGACCGGGTCGTAAGTCTTGAGCGCGGAGCGGCTGGCGAGCCGCGCGGTGAGGTGGCCGCCTGCCGAGAAGCCAGTGGCGGCGATCCGGGCGGGGTCGATCCGCCACTTCGCCGCACCGGCGCGGATCAGCCGCATCGCGCGCTGCGCGTCCTGGAGCGACACGTCGGGCCCGGCGGCCCAGCCGTCATGCGGCAGGCGGTAGAGCAGCTCGAACACGGTGTAGCCGCGCGCCGCGAAGGTGCGCGCGATCCCCGAACCCTCGCGACCCACCGCGACGCGGGCATAGCCGCCGCCGGGGATGTAGAGGATCGCGCCGCCATTGGGCTGCGGCGCGGGCACGACATTGAGCATGGGCGTGGCGACATGCGGCCAGGCGATGTCGTCCGCCGGGCCATTGGCCGAGCGCTTGACCGTCTCGTCGCGGACGCTGAGACCTTCGCCGCCGGGAGGCGCCTTGGGCCAGATCGGGAAGCGCTCAATGGGCTCGGCCAGAGCAGGGAGCGGGAGGGTCGTGGCAGCGGCGGAGCCCGCAAGCAAGGTCCTGCGGGTGATCTCTGGTAAGGCCATTTATTCAATCTCGCCGCAAAGTGGTGTAATTGGCCTTACCACTTCTCGATCGGATCCTGCATCCGAAAACTTCGGCGCCTCAGATCGCCACGCCGAGCCCGCGCCCGATCGCGCGCACCCGGCCGATCAGCGGCGAGATCAGGCGGTCGGGGTCGTTGGCGGGCAGGTGGACGCTCTCGGGCAGCACGCCCATTGCCTGGCGCAGCGTCACCGCACCCTGGCGCAGCGCCGGGCGCGCGACCAGCCACCAGAGCCGCGCGTGCTCGCCATCGACTTCGATGCGCTCCTGCGGCGTCAGCGGGGTGCGGGCGATATGGTCGCCGTGCAGCGCCGCGAGGATGCGCGACAACTGGCTGAGCGTGCCGAGATCGGGCACCGGGTCACGCGCCATGAAATAGCGGACGACCAGCGCGGCGTTCGCTTCGGCCTCGTCGGGGCCGAACACCGGCAGGTAGCGTTCGGTGAGGACGCGTGCGGCGCTGGCCGCCATCATCTCGGCAAAGCGCTTCGAAGCGCCGCCGGGATGGCAGCGATAGAGGAGCTGCGCCTCGTCCAGCCGGGCGATCTGCCCGAAGCGGCCAAGCCGGTGATAGAGGTCGAAATCCTCAGCATAGCGGACCTGCGGGCGCTCGAACGGATCGAGCAGGCGCGCGGCCTCGGCGCGGAACATGACCGTGGACCAGACCAGCGGGTTCTGCGTCAGGATCAGCCAGTCGATCGTCGCCGGGGTGAGCGGGCGGTCGCCGGGCCAGGGCGTGACATGCCCGGCCTCGAGCAGATCTGCGGCGGTGGCGACGAGGACGGTACCCGGATTGGCGTCGAGCCAGGCCACCTGCGCGGTGAAGCGGCCGGGCTTGCAGAGATCGTCCTGGTCGAGCCCGGCGATGTAGCGCCCGCGTGCCGCCGCGAAGCCGATGTTGCGGGCGACGACCGGGCCGCCATTGGTCTCGGCGTGGAGCACGGTGATGCGCGGGTCGGTCAGCGCGGCGAGTACGTCGCGGGTATTGTCGGTCGAGCAATCGTCGACGACCACCAGCTCCCAGTCGGTGAAGTCCTGGGCAAGGACGCTGTCGATCGTCGCGCCGATCCATTCCGCGCCGTTATAGGCGGGCATGATGACGCTGACGGTGGGGGCGGGCCTGCTCATGCGGCGAGGCTCACGGCCTGGCCGAGCAGCTGATCGACGATCAGCTGGCCGACATCGTTCTGCCACTGCCACAGGCCGTTGGCCTTGCCCTTGAAGCTCTTCTCGCCACCGAGCCGCCCTTCGGGCACGAAGCCCGCGGCCAGGCCGATGCCATAGGCGCCGGGCAAGGGGTGCCCGTCGGCGTCGGTGACGCGGCAGAGCTGGTCGGCCAGGCGCGGGCGGCCAGGGGCGTGGGCGGAGAGGGCGATGCGCTCCCCGGCCATGTCGAGCAGCGGCAGCGCGTGCGGACGATAGCCGAGCGCCGCGACGACGACGTCCGCCTCGGCGAGGATGCGGGCAGTTTCCCGGTCGGGCCCGGCAAGCTGGTGGAGGCGGACGCGCGGATCGGGCGTGCAGCCGCCGATGCGGAGCATGCGCAGCACCAGCTCGCGCGCCTCAAGCCGGAAGCCGGCGAGGCGATAGACGAAGCCCGAGAGCGGACAGATGTCGTCGGGACCGAAATCGGTGAAGCCATCGGCATGCGCAGCCTCGGCCGAGGGATACCAGGGGCGCAGCTCTTCGCGGTGGAGCAGGCTCAGGCTCTCGGCGCCGAACGGGATGTCGGACTTGAGCAGCAGCACGGCGGAGGCGATGGCGCTGGTCGAGGCGCCGATGATCGCGATGCGGGGTGCGCGGGTGTGAGCGATGCGTGTGCGCAGGCGGTCCATGCCGCCGGTGCGCAGCATGTCGTCGCACAGCATCAGCCGCTCGCCGACCTGTTCGGCCAGCGGCGTGCCGGCCACCGGCGTGGCAGCGATGCTGCTCGGCGACTGATAGCCGCCGGTGGCGAGGACGATGTTCTCGGAGAGCAGATCGCGCTCCGCCCCGGTGGCGAGGTCGCGGATGCGGGTCTGCCAAAGGCCGGCGGTAGTGCGGCGGCTGTCGATCACTTCATGGCGGGTCAGCACGCTGCCGCCCGCCTCGGTCACGACCGCACCGACGCGCTGGCCCATCGCTTCCAGGAAGGGACCGGTGCGGTAGAGCGGCACGCCGAGCTTGCCGATATAGGTGGCGATCTCGCGCGCGGCCGGATGCTCCATCAGCGCGGCGATACCTGGTTCGGGATTGTCCTTCACTGCGCTGAGGAAGGTCTCGGCGGTGCTGTCCGAGGTGATGGCATATTGGGCGAGCTCGCCCGCGCCGAGGCTCGCGCCGCGCTCCACGACGGCGAGGCTTGCGCCCAACTCGCGCAGCTTGCCCTTCTTGCTCGCGGAGATGAGGAAGGCGACGCCGGCAGGGCCGCCGCCGATCAGCACCGTGCTGAGCACCTTTTGCGGCGTGGCGGGCACCACGATCCGCGGCTTGCGCAGCGCGGTGTGGAGGGCGTCGCAAATGGTCGCGACGTCTGCCTCGGTCATCGCGTCGGTGATGGGCAGCGAAAGCATCCGGGCGGCGAGGTCGTCAGCCACCGGCGTGCTGGTGAGCAGGCATTCGCGCTGGAAATAGGGCTGCTGGGCGAGATGCGGCGCGAAATAATGGCCGCTGCCGATGCCCTGCTCTGCGAGCGCGGCCATCACTGCGGCGCGATCGCTGCCGGCGGGAAGCAGCATCGGCATGAACTGCGCGACCTGGCGGGTGGCGCTGGTTGCCTGGAAGGTCACGGCGTCGCCCAGCCCGGCGCGATAGGCCTGGTCGAGTGCGGCGCGGTGTGTTGCCACGGCATCGATCTCGTCGAGCTTGGCGAGCGCAAGCAGGCCGAGGATTTCGGGCAGCTTGGCGTTGGTGCCCGGCTCGGTCGCCGAGCGTGGCGCGCCGAACCCGAAATTATGCATGCGGCGCAGCGCCTCGATCTGCTCCGCGTCCGCGCTGTAGATCAGCCCGCCCTCCGCGGTGGCGAAGGTCTTGGTGGCGTGCATCGAGAAGACGCTGGCGAAGTTCGCGCCGGTGCCGAAGCCGCGGCCGGCGACGTCGAGGCTGCCCAGCGACGCGGCGGCGTCGACCACTACGCCCACGCCGTGCTGCTCGGACAGGCGGGCATAGCGGGCCAGGTCGATGCAGGTGCCGAAGGTGTCGTAGGGGACGAGGACCGCGACTTCGCCGGCATGGCGGGCAAGGGCGGCTTCCTCGGCCGCGGCGCTGGCGGCCCAGTTGGCGGGGGCGCTGTCGACCAGGATCGGAGTGAGACCGGCCCAGATCGCGGCGTGCGCGGTGGCGGCGAAGGTGAAGCTCGGGATCAGGGCGTATTTGCCCTTGTGGCCCTGGGCCGCCTGGCGGATGGCGAGGATCAGGCCGATAGTGGCGTTGTTGACCGCCAGCGCCGCGCCTTCTCCACCGAACAGCTCGGCGACGATCCGGCTCTCGAACTCGCGGACGACCGGTCCGCCATTGCTGTAGACGCCGCGCGCCTCAAGCGCGCGCAGCGCTTCGGTCATCTCGCTCAGCCGCGGCGGTTGCGGCGCGATCAGCGGTAGCTTTTGCATGTCGCCGGCAAGGTCCCTCTTCCCCATGCCGATGCTATGCCTGCACGTCTCCTAAGATTAGGTAAGCCGCTTCAATGCCACCAGTTCGCGGTCGAGCGCCTGGAGGAAGGCCGAGCGGTCCGCCGGGGAGAAGGGCTTCGGTCCACCGATCTGGTCGCCGCCGGCGCGCAGGTCCGCCATGATCGCCCGGGTGGCGATCGCCGCGCCGATCGAGCTGGTGGTGAAAGGCTTGCCGGTCGGCGACAGCACCTTCGCGCCGGCCTTGAGCGCGCGGTCGGCCAGCAGGATGTCGGCGGTGATCACCACCGACGACGCATCCGCCTGCTCGGCGATCCAGTCGTCGGCGGCGTCGAAGCCGTCGCTGACCACCTGGCGGCTGACCAGCGGATGCTGGGGCACGCGCAGCCACGAATTGCTCACGATCACGACGGGCACCTCATGGCGCCAGGCGACCTTGTAAATCTCGTCCTTTACCGGGCAGGCATCGGCATCGACGAGGACCCTCACCGGTGCGAGGGACCCCGGGCCGGCGGCGCCTTGCGATAGGGCTTGGCGTGGTGGCGCGGGCCACCCGGACCAGCCGGACGGTTCGGGCCGTTACGCTGCGGGCGACCGCCGCCGCCGTGACCGCCTTCGATCGGGCCGTCCGACTGCTCGAAGCGGACATCCTCGTCGCCTTCGGAGCTGCGTGCCACGGCGGCCATGAACTTGCTCGCCATCGCACGCGGGATCTGGAACGCGGTCTCGTTCGGACCGATGCGGATCGCGCCGACTTCGTTCTTGGTGATGTGGCCGCGGCGGCAGATCAGCGGGAGGACCCAGCGCGGATCGGCATTCTGGCGGCGGCCGATGTCCATGCGGAACCAGACGACGTCGTCAAAGCCCTGGCGATGCGCGCCGGGCTGGCGTTCCTCGCGGCGATCCGACTGGGCGCTGAGCTCCTCGGGAGCGGGCAGCGACGCACGATGCGCACGCACGAGCGCGGCAGCGATCTCCTGCGGCGTCTTCTCGGCGAGCAGGCGCTCGGCGATCGCCGCATCCTCCTCATCGATCTCGACCGGGGCGAGCAGTGTGGTGATCAGGCGCTCGCGGTCCTGGGCACGGATCGCCTCGGCGCTGGGCACATCGACCCACTCAACCGGGATGCGCGCGCCCTTGAGCATCATCTCGACGCGGCGGCGGCGCGGATAGGGGACGATGAGCACCGCGGTGCCCTTCTTGCCCGCACGGCCGGTGCGGCCCGAGCGGTGCTGCAGCGTCTCGGCGTCGCGCGGCAGCTCGACGTGCACCACCAGGGTGAGCGTCGGAAGATCGATGCCGCGGGCGGCGACGTCGGTGGCGACGCAGACGCGGGCGCGCTGGTCGCGCAGCGCCTGGAGGGCGTGGTTGCGCTCGTTCTGCGAGTGCTCGCCCGACAGCGCCACGGCGGAGAAGCCGCGCTCGACCAGGGTGGCGTGCAGGTAGCGGACATTGTCGCGGGTCGCGCAGAACAGGATCGCCGTCTCCGCTTCGTGGAAGCGCAGCAGGTTGATCACCGCATGCTCGATGTCCGACGGGCTGACGGTCATCGCCTGGTAGCTGATGTCGCCGTGGCCGCGGTCCTCGCCGACGGTCGAGATGCGCAGCGCGTCCTTCTGGTAGCGCTTGGCCAGCGCCACGATCGGCTTGGGCATCGTCGCCGAGAAGAGCAGGGTGCGGCGGGTCTCCGGCGTACCGTCGAGGATCGCCTCCAGATCGTCGCGGAAGCCCATGTCGAGCATCTCGTCGGCTTCGTCGAGGACGACGGCGCGCAGCTGGGTCAGGTCGAGCGCGCCGCGCTCGAGGTGATCGCGGAGACGCCCCGGCGTGCCGACGACGATGTGTGCGCCATAGCCGAGCTGGCGGCGCTCCTTCGAAGCGTCCATGCCGCCGACGCAGGTGGCGATGCGCGCACCGGTGGGGCCGTAAAGCCAGATCAGCTCGCGGCTGACCTGGAGCGCAAGCTCGCGGGTGGGGGCGATGATCAGCGCATGCGGCTCGCGGGTCGGCACGATGCGGCCATCCTCGCCGAGCAGCTCGGGATGCATGGCCAGGCCGAAGGCGACGGTCTTGCCCGAGCCGGTCTGGGCAGACACGACGAGGTCGCGGCCGGCGGCTTCGGGAGCGATGACGGCGGCCTGCACGGCCGTGGGCGCGGCATAGCCACGCGATGCGAGCGCTTCGGCGAGAAGCGCAGGGAGTTCAGCAAATGACATGAGGCCGTGCACATGGGCTCGAAGGGGGCGTACCGCAAGGGAAAAGAGGGTTGACGGACAACGGTGTCGCTTTGTGTCGTCCAGCCGCGGGCCTGAGCAACTAAATGGCGGATTTTCGCGGGTTTCCGATGCGGCTTGTAAATTCTTTACAACGGAAATGTTGAATCCCTTGAGTCTCCGATGCGTATGCGCGCCGGAAAACAGGCTGCCGGAGTCGGGAATGTGCCGCATCCGGCAGGGTAGACCAGACGAAATCCTACATTGCCAGTTTTAACTCCCCTCCCTTGCGGGGAGGGGAATGAGGTCAGCCGATCAGCGCCTTCACGCCGTCCGCCAGGCTGGTCGTCGGGTGGCCGATCAGCTTCGACAAGGCATGGCCGTTGTCGAACAGCGCGCCGTTCGACGTGTCGATGTCCCAGCCGGCGAGCAGCTCGGCGAAGTGGGCGGGGACGCCGGCGCCGGTGAGGGCGGCGGCATAGTCTGCGGCGGGCAGGTTCCGGAACGGGATGTCGCGGCCGGTCTGGCGCGAGATCTCGGCGGCGAGGTCGGCCAGGGTGAAGGCGGTGTCGCCGGCCAGCTCATAGGTCTTGCCTTCATGGCCGGTGCCGAGCAGCACGGCGACCGCGGCATCGGCATAGTCGGCGCGCGTGGCAGCGGCGATGCGGCCTTCGCCGGCGGCACCGATCAGGGCGCCGTGCGCGAGCGCACCCTGCACGCCGGCGGCGTAGTTCTCGATGTACCAGCCGTTGCGCAGCAGCGTGTAGGGAATGCCCGAGGCGAGGATCGCGCGCTCGGTCTCGCTATGCTCGACGCCGAGGCTGATCGGCGTCGTGTCGGCGCGCAACAGGCTGGTATAGACGATGCGGGCGATACCGGCCTGCTTGGCGGCGGCGACTACCGCGGCGTGCTGCGGGCCGCGCTTGCCGACTTCGCTGCCCGAGATCAGCAGCAGCGTGTCGACACCGGCCAGGGCAGGCGCGAGCGTTTCCGGGCGGTTGTAGTCGAAGACGCGAGTGGCGACGCCGAGATCGGCGGCCTTTTCCGGACTGCGGGCGAGCGCGACGATCTGGTCGGCGGGCAGGCGCTGCTTGAGCTTGTCGATGGTGATGCGGCCGAGCTGGCCGGTGGCTCCGGTGATGGCGATGGTCATGATGTCCGGTCCTCTTGGCGGGTGACGGAGAACCAGATATTGGTCTTGCTTACGAATCGTAAGTACATACATTCAGGTAAGTATGGAAAAAATTTCCGAGCCCTTTTCAGAGCGCGTGCGGCGCGGCGACCTGATGTCGCCCGATTGCCCGTCGCGCGACGTGCTGCGCCACCTCACCAGCCAGTGGGGCGTGCTGATCCTGATCGCGCTGGAAGGCGGCACGCACCGCTTCAGCGAATTGCGCCGCAAGGTGGGCGGGGTGAGCGAGCGGATGCTGGCGCAGACGCTGCAATGGCTGGAGGGCGACGGTTTCGTCGATCGCGTCGCCTATCCGGTAGTGCCGCCGCATGTCGAATACAGCCTGACCCCGCTGGGCCGCGAGGCCGCGGCGCATATCCGCGGGCTGGCCGACTGGATCGAGGCGAGCATGCCGGAGATCTGCCAGGCCCAGGCAGGGCGGCTGGCGGCGGAGTAGCCCTCTGCTCGATCACACCACGCCCAGCGCCGGCCAATGCGCGGCGGGGAAGCCGGCGTGCAGCGCCTTCAGCTCCGCTTCGCTCGCCGGGATCGCCGAGCCGATCGCCGGGGCTGCGAGGTGGCGATAGGGCGCGCCCTGCGCTGCTTCGCGGGCGATCACCGCGTTGAGCCGGTGCGCGGGGGCAGGGTCGGTGGTGCCGGCGTCGAGTGCCAGCGTGCCGGTGTGGAGCAGCAGCAGGAGCAGCTGGCGGACATTGGCCATGCCCTGTTCGCGCAGGCCCGGCAGAGCCGCGAGCTGCTCGATCGATTGCGGGCCGGCGGCCAGCGCATCGAGGACGCCGGCAAAGGCGGGATATTGCAGCGCGATCTCGCCGAACGCGGCATCGACCTTCACGGTGCCGCCGCGGGCGGGCGGGGACAGCAGGCGCAGGCGGAGCGCGCCGAGCGGCTGGGGCGCGGGCGTGTCGTGGCCACGGCGAAACAGGTCGCGGCGGAAGCTCTGGTTGATCGTGAAGTCCTGCACGTCCTGGCGGAGGCGCGCATCGGCCTGCGTGGTGATCGCGTCGCGCAGCGGCGGGGGCAGGATCGCGGGGAGCATCGTCTCGGCGAGCGTCGCGGTGCCTGCATAGGCCAGGCCGGCACCGGCGAGCTCCTTCGCGACTTCGCTGTGCCAGAAGGGCTGCCAGTGATCGTGGAGATATTCCTGCACCAGATAGCCGGTGCTGCGCGTCTTCACTGCATCGAGCCGCGCCTTGAGCCCCGGCAGGAACTGGAAGGTCGCCGCACCGCCGGTGCGCAGCCGCTCGAGCAGGGCGATCGATTCCTCGAACACGGCGCCGCCGGTCTTGCCGCTGGTCTCCTTGATCAGGTGCGACAGGTGCTGGAAGGGCATGGTCGCGAGCCAGCCGGGCTGGGTGTTGTAGCTGACATAGACGAGGCTGCCGGGGTGCGTCGCATGGCCGATACAGGCGACCACCGCGGTGCGGACCTGGGGCGGCACCCAGCTGTAGATGCCGTGCAGCGCGACATAGTCGAAGCTGCCGAAATCAGTGGGCCAGGCGGCGGCCAAGTCGAGGAAATCGGCCTGGACGAAGCGGAGGTTGGTCAGCCCGGCGGCGACGGCGATGCGCTCGGCATGGGCGATCTGCTCGGGGATGAAGTCGACGCCGAGGAATTCGCCCTGCGGATGGGCGGCGGCGAGCAGGCAGAGGCCGAAGCCCTGGCCGGAGCCGAGCTCGAGGTAGCGGAAGGGGGCGTCGGGCGTGGCGCGGGGCGCGGGCTGGCCGGCGACACGAGCCGCGAAATCGAGCCAGCCGGGCGCCATCTCGCGGTAGAAGCCGTGCGTGTAGGAAACGGAAGTGTCGTAGCCGTGCGTCCGATCCGTCATGCGCGCCCCTCGCAATCCTTTGCGAGGTGGTAGGCAGGTTTCGCTACGGTACGAAGTCAGCCGGAAACGCGTGGGGGCGCCGCATCGCGACGCCCCCCGGTAATGCTGGAAGCTGGCTCAGAAGCTGGCCCATTCCTCGGTGGCGGGCTTCGCCGCTGCCGGCCGCGGCATGGCGAGCGGCTTGACCGGCGAGACATAGCCGCGCGACTTTTGCGGACGCGAGGGCACGCGGGTGGCGACGGCAGTGCCGACGTCGAACTTCGCGGCCTGCTCGCTGAGCGCATCGACTTCGCTGCTCAGGTTACGGGCGGCGGCGGACGCCTGCTCGACCATCGCGGCATTCTGCTGGGTCGACTGGTCCATCGTGCCGATCGCCAGGCTGATCTCGGTGATCGCGCTGGCCTGGGCCTGGTTGTCGCTGGCCATTTCGCCGAGCAGCGTGTGGACCTCGTCCACGTCGCTGGAGATGTTGGCGAAGGCGCCGTCGACCTTCTGGACCATCTCCACCGCCGCGACGATGTCGGTCTGGGTGGCGGTGAGCTGGTCGCGGGCGCGACCGGCTTCTTCCTCGGCGCGCATCGCCAAGGCCGAGACCAGGTCGGCGACGACGGCGAAGCCGCGGCCCGCTTCGCCGGCGCGGCCGGCTTCGACCGCGGCGTTCATCGCGAGAACTCGGGTCTGGAAGGCGATCTTGTCGAGGCCCTCGATGACGCTGTCGATGCCCTTGGCGGACTCGCTGACGCGGGTCATCGCCTGCACCGCTTCCTCGGCGATCTCGCGGCCACCGGCGACAGTGGCAATGGCGCCGTCGGCACGCTCGACGGTGCGGCCGGCAGCGGCGGCGGTTGCCTTGAGGCGGCCGTCCATCTGAGCCACGGCGGCGGTGGTCTCTTCGAGGCTCGAGGCATTGGCCTCGGTGCGGCGGGCGAGATCTTCCGACGCGTGGGCGATCTCGCTCGAGCCGGTCTGGATCGTCTCGGCGCTTTCCATCACCGAGCCGATCAGCTCGCGCAGCGCGACGAGCGCCTCGTTGAAATTCTGCTTGAGCCCGGCATAGCCGGCAGGGAAGCCGTCGCCGATGTCGGCGGTAAGGTCGCCGCGGCTCAGCCGCTCGAGGCTGGAGCCGAGGCGGGTGACCGCGACCGACTGCTCCTCGGCCTGGCGCTGCTGCTCGACCGCATTGTCGCGGAAGGTGTGCATCGCCTTGGTCATGCGGCCGACGCAGTCCTCATAGTCGGTGAACTGGATCGGGCTGTTCAGGTCGCCGGCGGCAAGCGCTTCCATGCGGACCACGGTGGAGACATAGGGATCGGCGATCGCGGAACGATAGCGGACGCACTGGACCGTGGCGCCGCCGATCAGCAGCGCGACCAGCGGCAGCGCGATCATGAGCGGCGCGAGGAAAGCGACGAGCGCGACCAGCGCCATGACGCCGATCAGCGAGCTGAAGGCTACGTAGAGCTTGAGACGTATGGGGGCAGTCGCCTGAAACCAGTGCATCAAAGTCCTCCTGAGCGGCCCCAGCGAGGTGCAACCTCCGAAGGCCTGTTGCGGCGCCCCGCGACGTGCGGGGCTCGTTCAAGGCATTTGTAGGTGACACACGGAGGAAACATTCGCGATTATGCAAAAAAACAATACGTGATATTACGGAAACAATTCAGCCATACTGGACCGAAATTGCGGGTTTCCCTTACGGAAACTGCGTAATTTTGCAGATCGGCTTGCGGTGTTTCAGGCCTGGATGGCCAGACCGGCGGCTCTGCCGCTCGCCCAGGCCCATTGGAAATTATAGCCGCCGAGCCAGCCGGTGACGTCGACCGCCTCGCCGATCGCATAGAGCCCGGGGACCTTGCGGGCCTCCATCGTCTGCGAGCTGAGCTCGGCGGTGCTGATCCCGCCGACGGTGACTTCGGCCTTGGCATAACCTTCGGTGCCGTTGGGGGCGAAGCGCCAGTCGGCCAGCTGGCGGGCAGCCTCCTCGAGCTTGCGATCGGGGGTGTTGGCGAGTTCGGTGGGAAGGGCGAGTTTCTCGGCCAGCGCCTCGGCCAGGCGATCGGGCAGCGCCTCGCCGAGCAGCTTGCGCAGCGTGACGCGGGGGCGGGCGCGCTTGGCGGCGACCAGCCAGCCCGGCTCTGCCTTGGGCAGGAAGTCGATGCCGATGCTTTCGCCGTGCCGCCAATAGCTCGAGACCTGGAGGATGGCGGGGCCGGACAGGCCGCGATGGGTGAACAGCGCGGCCTCGCGGAACGCTGCCTTGCCGGCGCGGGCGATCACTTCGGTCGAGACGCCGGAGAGCTCGCGGAACAGCGCCTCCTCGCCACTGAGGGTGAGGGGGACGAGGGCGGGGCGGGGCTCGACGACCTTGAGGCCGAAGCGGCGGGCGAGGTCGTACGCAAAACCAGTGGCGCCCATCTTGGGGATCGAAGGGCCGCCGGTGGCGAGGACCAGCGCCGGGGCTTCGGCAACGCGCGCGCCGCAGGTGACGCGGAAGCGGCCGTCGCCATGCTCGACCTGGGGCGTGTCGCGCAGCCAGATCTCGACGCCGCCGCGCTCGCACTCATCGAGCAGCATGTCGACGATCTGGCGGGCCGAGCCGTCGCAGAAGAGCTGGCCGAGCGTCTTCTCGTGCCAGGCGATGCCGTGGCGTTCGACCAGGTCGAGAAAGTCCTGCGCGGTATAGCGGCCGAGCGCCGACTTCATGAAGTGCGGGTTCTGGGAGAGGTAACGGTCGGGCGTGGTGCCGATATTGGTGAAGTTGCAGCGGCCGCCGCCGGAGATCAGGATCTTCTTGCCCGGCGCATCGGCGTGATCGACCAGCAGCACGCGCTTGCCGCGCTGGCCGGCGGTGAGCGCACACATCAGCCCCGCGGCGCCGGCTCCCAGGATGATCACGTCGTACATTGCGGCGGGCCTAGCAGTTGTTCAGGCTGCGGCAAGCGCGGGTGCGGGATCGTTACGCATCAGCAAGGAGAATGGGGATGCACTTCCTGCTCGCAGCGGCGGTGCTCGCCGCACCGATCGCCCAGACCGATCCGTTCTGCGCCGATATCCAGCGCCTCTCCGCCGCGGCTCCCGATCCCGCAGCCTATGAAGCCCTGCGCAAGACCGACTTCAAGCCGCGGCTGCTCCATGGCTGCCAGCGGGGCGGGGTCGGCTATTTCTGCCACCAGAGCCTGTTGCCGCCCGAGATCAACTTCGCGACGATGTCGCTGAAGATCGCGGCGTGCCTGCCCGGGGCGGTGATTTCGCCGGGCAAGCCCTGGCCGAGCCTGAAGCGCGCTATCGTCACCGGCGGCGGGCTGGTGTTCGAACTCGAGGAAAGCGGCACCGATCGCGCCCATGTCGGGCGCATCCTCCATATCGAGATGCGGCCCGAACGAGAGCCTAAGCCCGGCCTTTAATGCAGCTTGGCGATGCTGAGCCCGTCGAGCTTGGCGCGGTCCTTCACCGATTCCTCGCTGCGGGTGAGCGCCTTCGCGATCGCCTTGAGCGCCATGCCCTTCTTGGCGAGCGTGTGGAGCTTCTGGATCTCGTCGGCGCGCCAGGGCTGGCGGTGACGTTCGAACTTCTCGGCCATGGGGCTTCTCCTCAAAGCAAAAGGGCGGGCCCCGTGGGGAACCCGCCCTTCGCGTTTTCAGCGGCGGGGCACGAGGCCCCGGGCCGGCTTACTTGACGTGCTTCGCGATGTGCTTGTTCATCTCGAACATCGTCACCTTGTCGGCGCCGAAGATCGGCTTGAGCGTCGCGTCGGCAAGAATCTCGCGCTTGTTGGCGGGGTTCTGAAGATTGTTCTTCTTGATGTATTCCCACATCTTGCTGACGATCTCGCTGCGCGGCAGCGGATCCGAGCCCGTGATCTTGGCCAGCTCGGGCGAAGGGGTCACCGGCTTGGCGATGCCGCCACGTGCTTTGGTCTCGGCCATAATTCGTCTCCTGTTCCTGCCCTTGGACGGGGCTATGCCTTCGTGGGCGCCAGCGGCTTGTGCATACCCTTCCGCCGCTTGTTGCGCCTACGATGTACCGCGGTGAGGGCGTTACCCCTCACCTGCACACCCTTTGATCGTCACAAATCGCGTCTGTCTAGAGAGCAGATGCGCCGAGACGGGCTCTGAGAGCGATATTTCGGGGATAAGTCGGGTTAAACTGCCGGTAGGAGAGGGGAAATCCCCGTGCTAGGGAGCATTTTCACGGTGAAAGGGGAGAGCGGGATGCGCGTTCTGGTGCTCGGCGGATTGCTGATTCTGGCCGGCTGCGGGGGCGGCGGGACCACCGGAACCAACTATTCCGATCCGCCGCCGATGGCCGAGATCGTCGCCACGCCCAGCCCGAAGGCCAGCGAGACGCCGGCTGAAGTGGAAGCGACGCCGACCCCTGAGGCGGCCGAAGCCGCGACCGAGGTCGATGCGAATAGTTCAGCTTCGGCGGCCGACAACGCGAACTGAGGTGGACAAGCGCGCGGGCCCCCGTCTAAGGGGTTCGCAACATGACGACCCGCGCGCTTCTTGGTCTGCGACTTATCCGCCCTTAGGGGCCGGACGCGCATGCGCACGCCCCTAAGGGCACTTCAAAGTCGAAAATCGAAGTCTCCAGCCGAGAGAGAGCTGTCATGTTGCGCGATCCGAGTTCCAAGTACCGCCCGTTCCCCCAGGTAAACCTGCCCGGCCGCCAGTGGCCGAGCCGCACGATCACCAAGGCGCCGCGCTGGCTGTCGACCGACATGCGCGACGGCAACCAGGCGCTGATCGACCCGATGGACGCCGAGAAGAAGACCCGCTTCTTCGAATTGCTCTGCAAGGTGGGCGTGAAGGAGATCGAAGTCGGCTTCCCGAGCGCCGGTGCCACCGAGTTCGATTTCATCTCGGGCCTCGTCCAGAACGACAAGATCCCCGACGACGTGATCGTCCAGGTGCTGACCCAGTCGCGCCAGGATCTGATCGAGACCAGCTTCCAGAGCCTCAAGGGCGCGAAGAAGGCGATCGTCCACCTCTATAACGCCGTGTCGCCGGCCTGGCGCCGCATCGTGTTCGGCATGAGCCGCGAGGAGATCAAGCAGATCGCCATCGCCGGCGCCAAGGTGCTGCGCGACGAAGCCGCCAAGCAGCCCGATACCGACTGGCATTTCGAATACAGCCCCGAGACCTTCTCGACCGCCGAGCTCGATTTCTCGGTCGAGGTCTGCGAGGCGGTGATGGATATCCTGCGCCCGACCACCGAGCGCCCGCTGATCCTCAACCTGCCGGCGACGGTCGAGGCGGCGACGCCCAACATCTATGCTGACCAGATCGAGTGGTTCTGCCGCAACATCCGCAGCCGCGACACGGTCGTCATCAGCCTGCACACGCATAACGACCGCGGCACCGGCGTCGCTGCGTCGGAACTGGGCCTGCTGGCGGGCGCGGACCGTGTCGAGGGTTGCCTGTTCGGCAATGGCGAGCGCACCGGCAATGTCGATCTCGTCACGCTGGCCCTCAACATGTACACGCAAGGTGTTGATCCGGGGCTGGATTTCTCGAACATCGACGAGGTGATCCAGACGGTCGAATACTGCAACCAGATCCCCGTCCACCCGCGCCATCCCTATGCCGGCGACCTGGTGTTCACGGCGTTCTCGGGCAGTCACCAGGATGCGATCAAGAAGGGCTTCGCGGCGCAGGACGCGCGCAACGACGAGTTCTGGGACGTGCCGTATCTGCCGATCGATCCCAAGGATCTCGGCCGCGACTACGAGGCGGTGATCCGCGTCAACTCGCAGTCGGGCAAGGGCGGCGTCGCCTGGGTGCTCGAGCAGGACAAGGGCCTAAAGCTGCCCAAGCGCATGCAGGCGGACTTCTCGCGCCACGTCCAGTCGCTGGCCGACGAGACCAGCCGCGAGCTCAACGCCGCGGACATCTGGGGCCGCTTCGAGCAGACCTATCTGCCGGGCGACAAGGACCGCTTCGTGCTCGAGGATTACGAGGAGAGCGGCGCGGCCGGGCAGCGCGTGTTCGTCGGCCGCATCGCGGTGGACGGCGAGACCCGCTCGATCTCGGGCCGCGGCAACGGCCTGATCTCGGGCGTGATCGACGCGCTTGCCGGCACCACCGGCCCGGCGCTCGACGTGGTCGATTATAGCGAGCACGCGATCGGCCATGGCGCCGACGCGCAGGCCGCCGCCTATGTCGAGTGTCGCACGCCCGACGGGCGCACGGTGTTCGGCGTGGGCATCGATGCCGACATCGCCACCGCTTCGGTGCGCGCGGTGCTTAGCGCGGCTAACCGGGCCTGAGCCCGGTCAGTCGTTCTCGTCCTTGTCCTCGTCGCGGGTGATCAGCGCGATCGCCGCGTCGATGTTGGCGGCATCGATCAGCGTGATCAGCTCGCGCGGGATGTTGCGGTCGCGGCGGCGGTGCGGCGCATAGGCGAGCGGCTGAAGTAATGCTCGGGCAGTGACGGCGTCACGCTCGAGCAGCTTCTGCCGCGCCGCTGCATAGCGGGTGTCGCCGCTTTCCGGCGCCAGCACTGCGGCGCGCATCAGCGCGTTGACGGCGCCGGCGCTCGGCTTCTCCTTCGCGGCGACGAAGCTCGCATAATAGAGATAGAGCGGCATCACCGCATTGGGATCGGCGCGATTGGCCTTGAGGTACCAGGCGCGCGCGGCGCTCCATGCCTTGGGATCGGCGGGCTTGGCCTCGGCTGCGCGGCGGGCCGCGATCATCCCCTTGCGCACCAGCGCATCGATCATGCCGGGCTTGATCGCCAGCGCGCGATCGGCGGCGGCATCGGCGCGATCGAGGCGGCCGGTGATATACTCGATCTCGGCCATCTGGGCCTGGACGATGGCATCGTCGGGATAGCGGCTGGCGATCTTGGCCGCGCTCATCGCGAAGCCGAGCCGGTAGTTCTTGGCGACCCCGTCCTTGAACAGGAGATAGGAGGGCAGCATTTCCGCCTGGCCGGGCGAATAGGCGGTAAGGGTGACGTTCATCGGCGCGGTGGACGCCGGGATGCGCAGCGGCGGCGCCAGCTGACCCTTGCGATAGGCTTCCAGCTCGTCGTCGAGCTTGCCGACGTCGCCGAACGCCTGCTGGGCCGCGGCATAGCTGCGGACGCCCTTGTTCAGCGCGGTGAGATAGGTCGTCAGCTGGCCCTTACGCTGGGGCGTGAGCATCAGATAGTTGGTGAGCAGCCAGCCGCGCCCGTACAGGCGCTCGATATCGGACGGATAGCCATAGGTCTCCGGCTCGAAGACCTGCTTCATGCTGACATTGCCGTTGCGCAGCCCCTCGGCGCGATAATTGGCCGGATAGCCGAGGATCAGCGATCCGTCCTTCTCGAACGAGGCATTGGCGTTGAACTCGGCGAAGCCCTCCGAATACCAGAAGGGATAGGCCACCGGGAAATTCGAATACATGAAGTGATGGCCATATTCGTGGAGCAGCAGGGTCTGCGTGCTCCACGAGCCGGTGGTCGCCTTCAGATCGGTCTTGGGGACATATTGGGTGAGGATGAAGGATCCGGCGGCGCGCGGGCTGTAATAGGCCAGCACGCTGCCGCAGCGGCAGGTCATGGCGAACAGACCCTGCGACAGCGCATAGACATGGATTGGCCGCGTGCGCCGGTCGGCCGTGTCGTTGACGCCGTAGAGCAGCTGCAGCGCGTGATCGAACCGCTCAAGCCGGAGCGCGAAGGCGCGGGCATCCTCCTCGCTGGCATCGATGGTCAGGACGAAATGATCGGTGCGCGCCTCGTACCAGGTGGCTTTGGCCACCGGCGACACCAGAAGCGATGCCGCCAGCGACAGGACCAGGCCAAAGATGCGCATCCATTCCCCCCGAAACAAACCCCGCGACCACTATTCCCCGGCGCGGGCAATCCCGCAACCGGCCACGTGGTCAGCCCCGGGTCAGCGGCTCGGATCGATCAGATACTTCTCGCCGGTCGCGCGCCGGGCATAGGCGGCGACGATTTTCGGATCGAGCGCTTCGGCGAGCGAGATCGTCGCGGTGTAGCTGCTGGCGAAGGTGGTGGTCAGCTCGGCGGCCACGCGGGCGCGCAGGCGCAGCGTGCCTTCCATGCCGAGCTTCATCAGGAAGGGCGTGACGAGGAAGCCGCTGACGCCCCAGGCCAGGCCATAGCCGCGATCGAGCTCCATCGGCGCCGTATCGAGCATGCCGTAGACATAGACCTGCTTCCAGGTCGCCGAGCCGTAGCGGCTATAGGCGGTGGCGGTGCGGTTGATCGCCGCTTCCATCGCGTGGAGGATCGTGTTGACGATCTTGCCGCCGCCGATCGCGTCGAAGGCGAGGGTGGCGCCGGTCTCGGCGATCGCGTCGGTCAGCTTCTCGCGGAAATCGGGGGCGCTGCTGTCGACGATGTACCTGGCGCCGATCTCGCGCAGGATCGCGGCCTGCGCCTCGCTGCGCACGATGTTCACGAGCGGCACGCCGTCGGCGATGCAGACGCGGTTGAGCATCTGGCCGAGGTTGGAGGCGGCGGCGGTGTGGACCAGCGCCTTGTGGCCTTCCATCTTCAGCGCCTCGACCATCGACAGCGCGGTGAGCGGATTGACGAACATCGAGGCGCCGTCGGCAGCGGTGGCGCCGTCGGGTAGGACGATGCAGTCACGCGCGGCGATCTTGCGATACTGGGCGTACATCGCGCCGCCGAGCATGCCGACCTTCTTGCCGAGCAGTCCCGCGACATTCTCGCCGGCGAGCACCACGGTGCCGGCGCCTTCGTTGCCGACCGCCATCGACTGATCGAGCCGCGGCTTCATCGCGCCCATCCGGGCGGCCGGGATCGCGGCGGTGAGGATGGGGCTGTCGGCGGTGCCGCTGGCGGCGGCCGTCGCCGGGTCCGCCGGGCCGAGCAGCAGGCCGAGATCGGACGGGTTGATCGGCGCCGCCTCGACCCGGACGATGACTTCGTCGGGCCCGGGAGCGGCCAGCGTCATCGGCTCGAGCGACAGGGTGAGCTTGCCGTCGCTCGACACGGTGGAGCGCAGTTCGAGGCCGGTCAGCGGGTTCGCCATTTCACTCTCCTGTGATCTCGTAAGCGCCCTAGATATAGCGCTTCCCCGCAACGTCCAGCGCCGCGCGGGCGGTGCAGTGCGTAATTCGCCGCGTGGGTAAAATACCTACGCAGTAAGGCAGGTGTTAACCCCTTGGCCCCATGGTTGGTGGCTCGGGGGTAGCTGGATTGTTCGTCAGCCTTACAGCGGTGCACGCGTGCGTCTTCGCGACGCTGGCATTGCTCGTGGGCGCGATCCGCATCGGCATGCGTAGTGAATCGGCGCTGTCCTGGATGGTCGCCGCGCTGCTGTGCGGCACGACCGAGATGCTGGTGCTCTCGCTGGCCAATCATGGCCGGGCGGAACTGCTCGCCGCGACGCTGCTGGTGCCGCCGGCCTATCTCTGCTTCAGCCAGGCCGTGCGCGTCTCGGTGCGCGGCAGACAGCATTGGGGGTTGATCCTGGGCAGCGCGGGGCTTGTCGCGCTGTCGCTGGTGCTGCTCGCGGCCGGTGCGCCGTTCGTGGTGATGACGATCCCGTTCCAGCTCGGCTGCGCGCTGGCGCTGGGCGACGGCATCGCGCATCTGTGGCGGCGGCCCAAGGGCGTGGTCGACCGCGCGCTGCTCGGCTGCATGGCAGTGATCGCCGGGCTCTTCCTGCTCCGCATCCCGATGTATCCGGCGCTGTTCGGTGCCGGCGTCGACTATCCCGCGATCATGCCGACCCGGTTCGAGCGCAGCCTGCTGCTCGTCTCGGCGCTGCTGACGCCGCCTTCGATCTTCCTGCTGCTCGCCCGGATCATCGGCGGGATCATCGCCGGCTATCGGCTGCGCTCCGAGCGCGATCACCTGACCGGGGTGCTCAACCGCCAGACCTTCGAGCATGCGGTGCGCGCCGAGCCGCTGCGGGGCGGCGCGCTGATCTATGCCGATATCGACCATTTCAAGCGGGTCAACGATCGCTACGGCCACCATGTCGGCGACGAGGTGATCCGGCTGTTCGCCGACATCCTGGCGGAGACCGGCTTCCGGGTCGGCCGGCTGGGGGGCGAGGAGTTCGCGATCTTCCTGCCGGG
>Ga0164294_10001057_pt1 | contig 25935 bp, 20 predicted proteins | sample GEODES005metaG_FD_111479 | JGI IMG/M metagenome (GOLD analysis project Ga0164294, IMG submission 111479) | Oligotrophic lake water microbial communities from Sparkling Lake, Wisconsin, USA - GEODES005 metaG | ecosystem: Environmental > Aquatic > Freshwater > Lake | place: USA: Sparkling Lake...
GTTGCGGATTTGATCTTCGGTCATGGCGGGGCTCCTGAGTTAGACAAGTATTTAAGTTCTCGCAAACAAGGCCGATATGTCTTGAAGCGATGAAATGGATTGTGAAAACAGTCCATCATTTCGTTAATCAGAGTTTTGCCAATCCGCTTGTCGGGTTGCTTGTTGGTTTGTGTAGGTGCTTGCCCTACATGCTTGCCAAAACCAGGAAAAAACTTAACTTTACGAGCCTTAAAACAAAAAATACGTTTGAGTCTGTTAAGTAAATAAAAAAGTAACCGATAACTAAAACAACGAGCTTTTAAAAGAGCTCGTGGCCAAGACGGGATAAACCATCCATCTTCTTGGCAACGGGTTTTTTTTAGTTTAATTTTCTAGGAGTTTCAAAATGCCAATGACGATCAACACAAATATCATGTCGCTTAATGCTCAGCGCAATGCGGCAACCAATGACAACTCTTTAGCCACCTCGTTGCAACGTTTGTCTTCTGGCTTACGTGTCAATAGCGCCAAAGATGATGCTGCAGGCTTGGCTATTGCCAGCCGAATGGATGCTCAAGCCCGTGGTATGAATGTGGCTGTTCGCAATGCCAACGACGGTATTTCCCTTGTACAAACTGCTGAAAGCGGAATGGCCGTGATAGGCGATATGTTTCAGCGTATGCGTGAATTGGCGGTTCAGGCGAGCAATGGCACGAACACGTCAACCGATTTATCAGCACTGCAAAATGAATACGATGCGCTTAATACCGAAGTAATCCGTACAATGAACGCGGTGCAGTTTAACGGCACCAACTTGTTGACCACCACTGCAGCATTCACCTTCCAAATTGGTGCTAATACCGGTCAAACGGCCAGCATTGGTACAGCCGACATCAACATCACAGCGGGTGTATCCGGTATTTCAGGTACGGCTGCAAGTGCTTTGGTGACTTCAGCAGCTGCAGAAAATTCAGCCAAAATTTCGGCGCTAGACACAGCTATATCAGCAATAAACACATCTCGTTCAAAAGTGGGCGCTATTCAAAACCGCTTCAACTACACCATTTCTTACCTGCAAGCGGCTTCCGAAAACCAGCAGGCTGCTAAGGGGCGCATCATGGATGCTGACTTTGCGGTGGAAACGGCAAACCTGTCTCGTGCGCAAATTTTGCAGCAAGCAGGTGCAGCCATGGTGGCACAAGCCAACCAGTTGCCACAGGGTGTTCTAGCACTGCTTAGGTAAATAGACTAACTTAACAAAGGCTTGGTTTTGACCAAGCCTTTTTTTTGATCCTCACAAAAGCTGCACCAAGTATGCGCAGTTTGATGCTTAAGTTGGGCGAACAATTTTTAGACTATAGCAACCTTAAACATTTAGTCTATATGGGTCATAGGAGGATATATGTCCATTTCTTCGCCAGGCGTGGGCAGCGGCCTTGATATCAACTCCATCGTGACGCAATTGGTGGAGGTGGAAAAGCAGCCGCTAAAAACGTTGCAAACTAAGGCCGCTAAATTAGAAACGCAGCTGTCAGCATTTGCAACCGTAAAGTCACAGTTGGCCAGCTTGGGTGATGCGGCATCTGATCTGCTATCCACTGAAACTTGGGGCGCCAAAACCTTCTCATCTAGCGATACAGCTGCGGTAACAGGTACGGCAAGTTCATCATCTATTGCCAGTTCGTTTTCAATGTCGGTCACGCAATTGGCAAGTTCACAGTCAGCAAGAACCGCGGCCATGACCTCTACGGATACGGTGGGCGCGGCTGGGACTTTGACAATTTCAATTGGCGCATGGTCAAGTGGAGCCTTCACAGCCTCATTAGATGCAGATGAAGATGGAACTGTGGATGACCCGATTTCGGTCAGTATCAGCGCTACTGACACACTAAGCACCGTAGCGAGCAACATTAACGCTGCGGATGCTGGCGTCACTGCAGTGGTAGTGACCAGTGGAACTCAGCAAAGGCTGCTAATTAGGAGTTCAGATACTGGAGAAGACTACGGCTTTGAAATCAAGGCCTACAACAACAGTGGTACGCAAATTACCGATGGCACAACGGGTGTAGGCAAGTTTTCTTACACAGCCTCAGGTACCAGCGGGCTAACGCAGACCCAAGCAGCACAAGATGCATCCGTTTCCGTGGAAGGCATCACCATCACATCCTCTTCTAACACGGTGTCTGATGCAGTGCCAGGGGTGACCTTGAAGCTACTTTCGACCACGTCAAGTGACGTTCAAGTCACCGTGGGTAACGACACCGATACCATCAAGACCAAACTTACTGCATTTCAAGATGCTTACAACACCTTAGTTAGCAACTTAAAAACCTTAACCAAATACGACGCTACTACTAAAAAAGCAGGTGACCTGCAAGGTGATGGAACGGCCGTTACCTTGCTTTCGGTGCTGAACACCATGATCTCTGCAACAGGTCCCGTTGCCTCTACAACATTCAGCTACCTGAGTGATGTGGGAATACAGGTTCAATCTTCTGGACTTTTGTCTACGAGCTCATCCACCTTGACCACAGCCTTTGACAGCTTGGACGACCTGAAAACGTTTTTTTACAACTACGGTGGGACCACATCAACTAACGGACTGGCACGAAGGTTTCGAGACTTTGTGTGGGATGCCAACGGTGTGGAGGGTACGCTCAGCCTAAAGAAAACGGCCTTATCTGAAGCTATTACACGCAACGAAACAAGCCAAGATAAATTCAGTTTAAGAATTGCCGAAATGCAAAAACGCCTTTACAAGCAGTACGGTGGACTGGACTCCAGAATGGGGGGGCTCAACGGGCTAAGTAGCTTTGTGAGTGCGCAAGTTGCACAGTGGAACAAAAATTGACGAAAAAATAATAAAAAGACAAGTAAAAGCCCCGTTTATCGGGGCTTAGTTTTTTGGGGTGCTGTTCACAATTGATCCATCAGTAATTGAGGTTGAAGACTTTAAAGGAGTGATCTCATGGCAATGACCATCAACACCAATGTCATGTCGTTGAATGCACAACGAAATGCAGCAAACAATCAGTCGTCCATGGCGACCACCATGCAACGCTTGTCGTCAGGTTTGCGCGTAAATACGGCAAAAGACGATGCTGCAGGACTGGCCATTGCAGAGCGAATGAATACTCAAGTAAGGGGTATGACGATTGCTGTAAGAAATGCAAATGATGGAATTTCGCTATCCCAAGTTGCAGAAAGTGGAATTTCAACATTAACTGACATCTTGCAGCGCATGCGTGAACTGGCTGTTCAAGCCATGAACACCACAAACACATCATCAGATGTGAGTGCTTTAAATCAGGAGTACTCGCAGTTGGGTTCAGAACTAGGGCGAATAATTAGTGCAGTCCAGTTTAACGGATCATCACTCTTTACCACAACTGCATCATATACATTCCAGGTAGGCGCCAATACTGGACAAAACATAAGTGTAGCTAGCTCTACTTTAAATTTTCAGTCGGCGGCAGGTTTGTCAGCGGTAATGAATGGCGGTATATATAACGCATCAACATCTGCATTAATAACAAGCGCAAACCTAGAGAACTCTGCAAATTTAACAGCAATAGACTTGGCAATTGACACAGTAAATTCAGCACGAGCCCAACTTGGAGCGGTGCAAAGCAGGTTTGAAAAAACAATCAACTTTTTACAAACAGGTATTGAAAACCAATCTGCTGCTAGAGGTCGTATTGTGGATGCTGACTTTGCAGCCGAAACATCTAATTTGAGCAGGGTTCAAATTCTGCAACAAGCAGGAACCGCAATGATTGCACAAGCCAACCAAATGCCGCAAAGCGTACTGCAGTTGTTAAAGGGCTAAAGCAAGCTTAAATATTAAGTATTTAAATAGATAAAATGCAAGTTGAAAGAGATATGCCCAAGGATCTTTTTCCTTGCAGCTCAGAATACCAATATAAACCAAACCCCTACTACATAGTCGCACCGGACTATACGCACAAATCAGCGGGAATAAGAATTCTGCACCAATTATGCAGTGCGCTTAACCAACTTGGGTATGAGGCCTACGTGGTGAGCAATAAATTGAATGGCGAGTTATGGGCGCCAAAACTGACAGAAGAAAATAAGTTGGCACACTATCGGGCTGGAAAAAAGCCGATTGTAGTTTACCCTGAGGTCGTTAAGGGCCAGCCAATGGGTTTAGGGTTGCCTATTAGATATGTACTAAATTATCCAGGATTGCTAGGTAATGGTGATGAAAACTATTCAGACAATGAAATAATATTTTCATTTCAACAAGAGTACTATCATAGAGGAATTCCTCTTTACATTCCGATTATAAATATTAAGGAAATTGATGCGGTAAAAGAAAAAAAACCAAGAGTTAAAGGTGCTTCCGCAGTATATTATAAAAGATACAAGCCATCAAAAGAAGAAATAAAAGCGCTTGGTGAAGGGTGTATAGATGTATCACCCTCAACAGATTTAAATTTTAAAGAAGTTCTGTCAATACTAAAGTCGGTAGAAATATTGTATTGTTATGAGACATCGGCCATAGTTAACGAAGCAAGGCTGTGTGGCTGCGCAGTAGTTTTTTTGAAAAATGACCAAATGCTTAAAATCCCTGAATTGGTAAAAAACAGGGGGATGAACGGGTTGTCGTGGGGGAATGATGCAACAGATGTAGCAAAAGCATTGTCAACAGTAGATGCCGCACGAACGGAGTTTATTGAAGAGATCGATGGGTGGCAAGTAAGACTAAATAACTTTATATCGGTTACGCAGGCTGCATCGGAAAAGGCAAGCTTTGAGGAGTGTTGGCCAATAGATGTGGTGGATGCATTAGCAGTTGGTGGACTAAGTCCTTTAGAAATTGCTTCGAAGCTTGATAGAAAAAAATATAAAAGAGTTAATGAGCAATATGCAGAATGGCTAAAAAAATCGACACTTAGAGAAATTGATGCCGACATATACGCCGAATATATTACAAAAGGTGATTTGCCTGAAATAACCGTTGTTATTAACCACCTAAATAAAACGCCACAAAACTTAATTGCAGACACTTTAGACAGTGTGGCTGCCAACTTTAAAAAAGCCAGTAGTGTTGTAATTCATTCCGAAGCTGATGCTCCAGCTGAGTTTGTAGAGTCACAGCAGCTGATCTGGGTTCACAAAAATCAGCTCACGAATCTGAAAGGTGGAATCCTCAATTCGTGCGAATGGGTTTTGCTTATAGAAGCTGGTCATCAACTGGCACCGAATGCTTTGGTCGAGTTTGCATTAAATGCGAAAAATCTGAGTGGAGTAAATGTACTGTACTCGGATGAAGATGTCATCACGGAGGACGGAAGTCATATTCTGCCCAACTTCAAGCCAGATTTGAATGTCGAGTTGCTAAGGTGTACCAATTACATCGGTGGGTCTGTGATGATTCACAAAGCTCTTTGGTTAGAGCATTTTTTGCCGGTATCTACCTCAGACATTTACGGTTTTTTACTGAAGTTGTCTGCAAAGGAATCCTGTCAGAAAGTTAATCAGCAGGTGCGGCATATCAGTAATATCTTGGTTCATGGAAATGGCTGTATTAATCAAACTCTTGAAATTTTAGAATTTGAAGCGGCCGAAAAACATCTAAAAGAGACCGGGTTTGTAAAAGCACTTAAGCCTTTAGAACGAATCGGAACGTGGTTAGTGGAATACAATAAAAATGAAGTAAAAAATACAACAATGGTTGTTCCAACCGGAATACAGCCGGGCTATATGAGGCAAATGCTGGAGTCTTTATTTAAAAGTCCATGTAAAAATTTGACGAAAATAATTCTAATTTGCAATAAAAATAATCTGGATGAAACGAAGTATGCAATTGAGGGGTTAGAGTCAGAGGTGCCCATTAAAGTAATTGTCAATAACAGTAAAATATATAATCATTCAGAAACTCTAAATTTGGCTGTGGAATCAGTTGAGACTGAGTATGTTTGGGTTTGCGATGACGATGTGGAGTTTGTTCAGGGAGATGTTTTGTCTGAATTGCTTTCGGTTGCACATCAAAAGGACGTGGCGTCTGTCGAACCACGGTTAATGTCGACGCTTGGTTCAGATGCTCGGCTGGTAGCGGGCCCTTCAATACTAGGCATGCAGGGGGCTTGTGGTGTGTACCTAGGTGAATCACAAGTCCCTGAAGAGTTCGGATACTTTTCTAAACTCCAACTTACTCAAGATGTAAGCGCCGTAAGCGGACATTGTTTTCTATTTAAAAAATCGCATTGGATTCAAGTCAATGGTTTCGATGAGCAAAACTTTCCACTTCGATTTTCAGTCTTGGATTTTTGCTTAAAACTTAATAAATTAGGGTATCGACATGTATGGTCCCCAATGGCCAATGCTATACACCAGGGTGGTAAATCATTACAAAAGATGCTCGCAGATTTTGAATACAAAATTTCCTTTATTAAGAATGAACTTAGGGAAAAAGAAAATCTGTTGCAGGTATGGGGCCAGGAGCTAGCTCATGATAAGTTTTATAACCGTCACCTTTCGCTCATCACCCCTTATGATGTGGAATCGAATATTGTTATTGATTGGAATCCAGCTAGAAAAGATCGGCCAAGAGTATTAGCCAGCCCTTTAACAAGTGGTGCTGGTCAATATAGAGTTATAGAGCCGCTTGAAATGCTACAAGACTCAAGCTTGGTACAGAGCAGTGTCATTATGCCCATGGCGAACAGGCAAACGCGTGTTTTGCAACCTGTGGAATTAATAAGAGCAAACCCAGATACGTTAATTTTGCAGCACTCGGTAGATGATGTGCAATTGTCTTTAATTGAGCAATATAAAAAAGCATTGCCCAGTGTGAATATAGTTCAAATGGTGGATGACTTAATGGGCTATGTGCCAGAAAAGCATCCAAGTAGACGATTTCAGTCAAGAGAAGGTCATATAAGGATGTCTGAGGCTATTAAAAAGAGCGACTCTATGATTGTCACTACCGAGCCATTGAAGCTACATTATGAAAAGTATTTATCTAGCGTCAAAATCATTCCCAACTGCTTAGCAAAACATTGGTTTGAGTTAGAGGTTAAAAAGACTAAGCGCGAGAAGCTAAGGGTGGGTTGGATTGGCGCAGGACAGCATCAAGGTGATCTTGAAATCATCAATGAAGTGGTCAAAGCATTAGCTGACAAGGTGGACTGGGTGTTTATGGGTATGCACACAGCCGAGGTGGGCGCACATATTAAAGAGTTTTATTCCTTTGTTAGTATTTATGAGTATCCTAAAAAAATGGAAAGCCTTGATTTGGATATTGCAGTTGCTCCGCTTGAGGATAACTTTTTCAATAGCTGTAAAAGCAACTTGAGACTTTTGGAATATGGCGCAATGTCATGGCCTGTAGTTTGCTCTGATGTGTTTCCGTATCAAACCAATAATCCTCCGGTAATAAGGGTTAAGAACTCAGTTGCTGACTGGCTAGATGCGCTTAATAAACTTATTGAAGATGAATCCGAAAGGCTCCGCTTAGGACAAGCTTTAAAAAATTGGGTTATTAATAATTACACCTTAAGTAATTGGGCGCCAGAATGGGTTGATGCCCTTATTGAAGGCAAACCATGAAGGCTGTAATTTTAGCAGGCGGCTTGGGTACACGCATTTCAGAAGAAACACATTTACGTCCCAAGCCTATGATAGAAGTGGGAGGTATGCCCATACTTTGGCATATCATGAAAATATACTCACACTATGGCATCAATGAGTTCATTATTTGCTGTGGTTATCGGGGGTATGTGATTAAAGAGTACTTTGCAAATTACTTTTTGCATATGTCCGATGTGACATTTGATATGAGTAACAACAGTATGGAAGTGCACCACCTTAAGGCTGAGCCTTGGAAGGTGACTTTAGTAGATACAGGCGCTGATACCCAAACCGGTGGCAGGCTCAAACGTGTAGCCAATTACATTGATGACCATGAGCCCTTCTGTTTCACTTATGGGGATGGTGTAAGTGATGTACATGTCGGTAAATTGTTGGACTTTCACAAGTCGCATGGCAAGTTGGCCACCATTACAGCAGTGCATCCCCCTGGAAGGTTTGGTGCTCTTGATATTCAAAACAATCAAGTTATGTCTTTCAAAGAAAAGCCACGTGGTGATGGCGGCATGATCAATGGGGGGTTTTTTGTGCTTTCATCCCAAGTGCTTTCTTTGCTAAAAGATGACCATACCATTTGGGAAAGTGAGCCCCTTGAGTCCCTCACATCACAAGGTGAGTTGGCTGCTTTCCAACATCAAGGTTTTTGGCAGCCCATGGACACATTGCGTGACAAAACACACCTTGAAGATCTGTGGGCTAAGGGAAGCGCGCCTTGGAGGGTGTGGTCATGAACCCTGCCTTTTGGCAGGGTAAGCGCATTTTTATTACGGGCCACACGGGTTTTAAAGGCAGTTGGCTCTGCTTGTGGTTGCAGACATTAGGGGCAAAAGTCACGGGTTTTGCCCTGCCGGAAGTTCAGCAAAGCTTGTTCAACCAGGCCGATGTGGCTGCAAGCATGAACTCCTTAACGGGCGATGTTAGGGATTTGCTTGCGTTTAAAACTGCAATGGCTGCAGCCAAGCCTGAAATTGTGATTCACATGGCCGCACAGGCGCTTGTCCGGGAGTCTTACAAAGACCCAGTAAACACCTACACCACCAATGTCTTGGGCGCCGTGAATTTGTTTGAGGCCATCAAAAGCACGCCAGGTGTTCGCGCTGTGCTGAATGTGACCACAGACAAGTGCTATGAGAATAAAGAGTGGGTATGGGGATACCGAGAGAATGAGCCACTCGGCGGCCATGACCCCTACAGCAGCAGCAAGGCTTGCTCTGAGTTGGTTACCGCTTCATATCGCCAGTCGTTCTTTTCACCACAGCATTTTGATCAGCATGGTGTGGCCATTGCTACGGCCAGAGCCGGCAATGTGATTGGCGGTGGTGATTACGCAGTGGACCGATTGATTCCAGATATCGTGTTCTCATTTGCTTCGGGCAAGACCGTCAACATCAGGTACCCCCTAGCCATACGACCTTGGCAACACGTGATGGAGCCCTTGTGTGGCTACCTTAAGTTGGCTCAAGCCTTGTTTGAGCATGGCCCTGAATATGCACAAGCTTGGAATTTTGGTCCCCATTTGGAAGACGCCCAAACTGTGGAATGGATCGTTCGCCACATGGCCGAGCTATGGGCGGCACAAACGGGGGCACAAGCCGCCTGGCAGCTAGAGGGCGGCCAACACCCCCACGAGGCACACAACCTTAGGTTGGATACCAGCAAAGCTCAAAGCATGTTGAATTGGAAGCCTAAGTTAAACATTGAAACTGCTTTGGATTGGGTCACTCAGTGGTACCAAGGAGCCAAACAAGGGCATTCAGCCCGAGAGCTGACTCTTAAGCAAATTCAGTCTTATCAAAACATTACTTAACCTGTTCATCGCATGAGCCAAGAAACCCAAGCCGCACTAAGAGCCCAAATTGCAGAGCTGGTCAGCCAATTTGCCAAGATTTCTTTGGCGCCCGCGCCTTTCTTGCCAGGGTTAAGCCCCGTCCCTCCGTCTGGCAAGTTGCTGGGAACCGGAGAACTGCAATACATGGTGGATGCTGCTTTGGACGGGTGGCTCACCACCGGGCGTTTTAATGCCGAGTTTGAAAAGAAGCTGGCTGCATTTATTGGCGTTAAGCACCTCATCACCGTCAACTCCGGTTCTTCAGCAAATTTGGTGGCTTTCAGCACGCTGACATCCCCCAAGCTTGGAGAACGCGCAATCCAGAAGGGCGACGAAGTAATTGGCGTAGCCGCCGGGTTTCCCACCACCGTAAACCCGATTTTGCAGTTTGGCGCGGTGCCTGTGTTTGTGGATGTGGACCCGCTCACCCACAACATCGCAGTTGAAAAAATTGAAGCGGCTATCAGCCCCAAAACCAAAGCCATCATGCTGGCGCACAGTTTGGGCAACCCTTTCAACCTTGATGTGGTTACAGAACTATGCAAAAAATACAACTTGTGGCTGGTGGAAGACTGCTGCGACGCACTGGGCAGCACCTACCGTGGCCAAATGGTCGGCACTTTTGGAGACATTGCCACGCTGAGCTTCTATCCCGCCCACCACATCACCATGGGCGAAGGCGGCGCGTTGTTTACCAAGCACGACGAGCTGAAAACCATAGCCGAGAGCTTTAGAGACTGGGGAAGAGACTGCTATTGCGCGCCAGGTAAAGACAATACCTGTGGCAAACGCTTTTGCCAAAAACTCGGCGACCTACCCGAAGGCTACGACCACAAGTACACCTACAGTCACTTGGGCTACAACCTCAAAATTACGGATATTCAAGCCGCTTGCGGTTTGGCGCAGCTGGAGAAAGCAAATGACTTTATTGCCGCCCGTAAAAAGAATTTTGCTTTCCTTAAAGAGCGCCTCAAAAACTGTGAAGAATTTCTGCATCTTCCGCAGGCCACTGAGCATTCTGACCCTTCTTGGTTTGGCTTTCCCATGACGCTCAAACCCGATGCACCCGTTTCTAGGTTGGATTTACTGACGTACTTAGACCAGAATAAGGTGGGAACTCGCCTGCTTTTCGCAGGCAACCTAACCCGCCAACCTTATATGGTTGGAGCTAAGTACCGAGTCAGTGGTGAATTGACTCATACAGACAACGTGATGAACCACACGTTTTGGATTGGGGTGCAGCCCGCTTTGACATTAGGCATGCTTGAGTTTGCTGCGAGCAAGATTGAAAATTACTTAGGACTTAATTTTTAGCATATGAATACGAGGCCAGCCGAGTTATGAGGTCCATACCAACCCCGCTGTTTGTGCTGGAGATGGCAAACAACCATATGGGTAAGCTTGCGCATGGGTTAGAGGTAGTCCGCCAGTTTGGCGCTGTTTGCAGAGATTTTCCTGAGTTCACGTTTGCCTTCAAGCTCCAGTACCGTGATTTGGACACCTTCATTCACCCCTTCATGGTTGGGCGCGATGACATCAAGTACATCAAGCGGTTTTCTGAAACGCGGCTGTCTCGGTCAAATTTTGATGAATTAATTGCCGAAATTCGTTCCAACGGATTTCTCGCGATGTCAACGCCCTTCGACGAACCCTCGGTCGAGATCATTGAGGATCAGGCGCTCGACATAATCAAAATTGCAAGTTGCTCCTTTACCGACTGGCCCCTGCTTGAACGCATCGCCTCCACTGTTAGGCCCATCATTGCATCCACGGCGGGCGCAAGTCTTGAGGACATTGACCGCGTAACTAGTTTTCTAAGCCACCGAGATAAAGAATTTGCAATTCTTCACTGTGTAGGCGAATACCCTACCGCTGATGACAAATTGCATGTTGGCCAAATTGATTTACTGAAAGCCCGTTACCCAGGCGTTCGCATCGGCTTTTCCACCCACGAAGACCCAGCCAATACCGATATTGTCAAACTTGCTATCGCCAAAGGCGCACAGATATTTGAGAAGCATGTAGGCGTCGCCACGGACGACTGCCCGCTGAACGCCTATTCGGCCAACCCAGAGCAGATCCGACGCTGGTTGGAAGCTGCACGATACGCTTTGAAAGTGTGTGGTGAAAGCACCGTCCGTCTTCCAGCCAACCCGTCGGAAGCTTCGGGTCTACGCAGCCTGCGCCGAGGCGTTTTTCTGAAGCGAAGTGTGGCTGCGGGTGATTTCATATCGAACGACGATGTTTACTTTGCATTCCCCCCGGAAGATGGGCAAATCACCGCAAATGACTGGTCCAAGTATGTGCTAACGCGTGCAACCATGGCAATTGCTAAAGACCAGGCCTTGTCGTTTGCCAATGCAACGATTTCTAACGCGCGCGCGCAAGCCCTAGAAGCCGCTCAATTGGTTAAGAAGCTGCTATCTGATAGCCGCATCACCGTACCTGGCGGCGCTAACCTGGAGCTTTCGCATCACTACGGAATCCAACGATTTCATGAAGTGGGACTCACCATGATCACCGTCGTGAACCGCGGTTATTGCAAGAAACTGTTGATTTCGCTGCCTGGACAAGCACATCCGGAGCAGTATCACAAAAAGAAGGAAGAGACCTTCCATGTGCTCTACGGTGAAGTTGATATCACGCTGAATGGAGATACTGCGTCATACAAACAAGGCGACGTTGTGAATGTGGAGCCAGGCGTTCGGCATGCGTTCGTAAGCAAGAGTGGTTGTGTGATGGAGGAAATTTCTTCTACGCATCATAAAAATGATTCCTTCTACACAGACGACTCAATCAACCAAAACACCAATCGCAAGACCATCTTGACCTATTGGATGAACTGAACTTGGCTAAAAGGAACATACATGTCCCTAGTAATTGAAACACCTGAAGACCGTTTGACACCTCAAGAACGCGCAAAACGTAATGGACTAGCTCAGCGCAAACCTTATCTCGCGCAAAAGTTGTCGCAGATCACAGCCCGTGAAGCACGCGGTGAAATCAGCCCCATCATTCGCCTTGAAAAAAGCTATCTTTGTAACTTCCAGTGCACTCATTGCTCAGCCGAGTATTACATGGATCGACACCTGGAAAAGGTTGTCAAAGTCGAGGACACGCGCCGCAAAATGGATTTGGATGATATCCGCGAACTATCCAAACAAGCGGACGAATTGGGCTTGGCACGGTTTGTCATCACCGGTGGGGAACCTCTGGTCATGAAGGACTTTGACGCAGTAGTAAAGGCTATTGACCCAGAGAAGCATTACGTTATTGTGGATACCAATGGTTGGTTTTTAGACGATAAGCGGGCTAAACACCTCAAGTCCATTGGCGTTGAAAAGGTTCAGCTCTCTTTGGACAGCATGATTGAGGCTGATCATGACAATTTCCGCAATAAAAAGGGGTCCTACAAACGGGTCATTCGTGCTGTAGACGCAGCTCTGGATGCAGGCCTTAACTTGCTCCTATCCACCGTGCTGGTGCGCGGTCGCGCACGCAAGGCGGAGTTCCGCAGCATGTGCGAATATGCCAAGGAGAAAGGCGTCGGGCTATATGTGTCTTATGCCAAACCTACGGGATCATGCTCGGACCACCCTGAGTTTGTGATCGAAAAGGAAGATGCAGACATTCTGCGTGAGCTAGAGAAGCACTACCCCGTGTTCAGCCACATGACGCCGTCATATGGTTCGTTCAAGGGTTGCATTACCGTCAAAGGCATCATCACGGTGACTTCAGACTTTGAAGTCACACCTTGCCCTTACATCGATATGTCTATTGGTAACCTTTGGCAGACACCGCTTAGGGAGGTACTTGCTAGAGGTATGCGTAACCCCTGGCTTGGACCTCATCGCCCGGACTGCATCATTGGCGAAGACCCCAAGTTCATTGCGCTCCACCAGGCCAAGACCCATGGTGCCAAGTTTTTGCCGCTCCCGTGGGGTGAAGGGTTTACAGACCAAGACTCTGTGACAGATCCTATTCCTCAACCCCGTGGGCTGGCCGCCATTCCTATCAAGGTTATTTGAGCCATGAACGCGAACCTTCAATTTGACCCCCAAGGCCGTCTTAACCCCACTGGTCTGTCGGCGCGTGCCAACCCTACCTCACGGCGTTATTTCCGTGTTAACGAAACGCCGCCCGATTTGGGCTCCATCTATGCGCGCACCTGTGCGTACTTGGGCGCTTGTGATGATTTGAGCCTCACCGACTTCGAGCACAAAGTGGCCGAGCTCCAGTCATATTTGGCCCGCAATCAGGCGCTGCGCCCTCTTTTGCAAAGCCCCATGCTACCGTTCATATTGCCTAGGGGGTCTATTGGTGCAGATGCAAAAGGCGCAATGTGCAGATACCTCAAGGGCGTTGAAAAATCCTTTCAAGACAGCAGCCCCGGCTCACAATTCACGGATCACTCCATTGATACGTGGAAAGATCAGTTCAGCACCAACCCGCAATCACGGGCACAACTTTTGACAGAGCGCAGTGACCACACCTCTGTGGTCGGGCTGTTTATGCCTGCGCTTTCAGAGTTCTCCATCCCTGCTGCATTTGAGGCTATTGATACATTGCCTCCGTTATTAACGCTGTCAGGCTTCTTTGAAATCGCGGCTGCATTGGTAGGCACGCCCCGTTACCTCATCAACCCAGACGCTTACTCACCCTTGTTGTGGGCTGCGGCCAATATTGGTTCCGATATGCCCGGTGGATTTCATTTTGCGGCGTATGGCAACGATATGACTTTCAATTACCGCGCACATTTGGGTGAGGTTTCTGAATATTGGTGGTGTGGTCTCTCTGTTGCTCTTCAGTAAGCACTAGCAGCGCATTTAAATTTAAACTCACTTTTATACGATGCTAAACGCCATATATAAAAATCCTACGACTATCTATTTTGGAAAGGATAGCATCAACAACATTGCATCAGAATTGTATGGCAAGTCCAAGAACGTATTGCTTGTCTTTGGAAATGTAAACCATGATCGACATTCAATTAAAAAAACTGTTAGAGAAAAACTCAACGCATTAGGTTGTAATTTATTTGAAATAGGCGGGGTTAAACCTAACCCAACAATAGATTTAGCATACGACGGAATAAAGATCTGTACTGAAAAGAGTATTGATTACATACTATGCATAGGTGGTGGTAGCACAATTGATATCGGAAAAACCATCGCAATAGGCGCTGAATACGATGGTGACGTTTTTGATTTCTACAATAAAAAATCAATTCCCAAGACAATGAAAAAATTAGGAGTAATTCTTACGATTTCTGGAGCAGGGAGCGAATCCAGCGATGGTGCAGTTATTAGTCGTTATGGTAGGAAATTTACCTGTGGTGCGCCGTGTATGTACCCCACATTTGCGGTACTGGATCCTTCCTATACTGAATCTGTACCTATTGCATACAGTACGTATGGTGTAGTGGACGCCATATCCCATGTCATGGAGCGCTATTTTTCATCTACTCATAGCGTAAATGTTTCTGGTGCTTTATCCGAAGCCTTAATTCGAGAGTTAATTGTATTGGGAGAAATGCTAGGCAATCATCAAGATGATTATGATATTCGCTCTGAAATTATGTGGGCCTCAAAACTGGCGCATGACAACACAACTGGATTTGGGAGAAAACATGATTGGGCAACCCACACAATTGCAAATCAAATCGGTGGGATGTTTGATGTGCCACACGGAGCTTTACTTGCAGTAATATTCCCTGCCTGGATGGAATACGTAGTATCAGGAAATATAGAAATATTTTACCGCTTTGGTAAGAATATTTTTTCATTGCAGGGTGATCAGGATGTAGTCGCTTTAGCTGGGATATCTGCATATAGAAAATTTTTAAAGGCTGTGCAAATGCCCTCGAAATTGACTGATCTTTGCTCAATTAGTGAGAGAGACTTTCAAGAAATTGCGGAAGCATGCTCTCAAACTACACTAAGTGGTACTATTGGAAATCTTCAAAGACTAGATATTAAGGATGTAACACACATACTTAAATCCTGCTTATAAGTTTAAGGAGTTATCAGTGTTAAATATACCAATTTCATTTGTAAGCGAGAAACCACCTTCTGACGGCAAAGAGTACTTTGCTAACAATCCATCAAAGTGCGATGCTTCCAAGTATCATGTCTTTTCAATAGACGACGCCAAACTCCTTTTCGGCCAGCGCGATATTTACATATGGGGTGCCGGGCAAAAGGGTAGAGGTTTTTGTATGGCACTATTACGGTGCGGATTCACAGTTAAGGCATTTATTGATTCAAATCTGCAAGAAGTAGGTGAAGAATTCATGAATATAAGAACTATTCATCCGAATACTTTACTCAACGACACAAATCTACTAGTCAATGCTTTTGTTTTGACTGCAAGTGTTGAAAGTAAAAATCGTGAAATGTATTCGATATTAGACCAAATAGGCTTGATTAAAGGAAGGGACTATGTAGGAATTCAAACTCTATCACCATTTTATCCAACTATAGAAGTTGCTGGATTGTGCAACCTTAAGTGTTCTAGTTGCATTCGATCAGATTCTGAGATTATTGAAAATGGCAAGTATATGTCATTACATGATTACTCAAAAGTCATAAATAAAATGATAAAGGAAATCCCGTTTCTATATTTGGTAGACCTGTACGTATTTGGTGAGCCATTGCTTAATAATGACCTTCCAGATATTATTATGCTTAATAATGAGTTGGGTATAGCCAGCGGACTATCAACAAATCTAAATAATATAAGAAATCTAGAAGCTGTTATGCTTGCGCGTCCAGCTCAACTAAGAGTGTCACTATCTGGAGCAAGCAAAGAAACATACGAAGTAACACATACCGGTGGCAGATGGGACAAAGTTAGTAACAACTTAATTAAACTTGGCGAACTATCAAATGCCCTTGGAAACAAAACAATTATTGAAATATATTTTCATATATATCAACATAACAAGTCTGAAATTAAAATAATTGCAGATTTGTGTAAAAAGTACAATTTTAGATTTCATCCCAGTTTGGCGGTTCTATTTAGTGATTACGCCCTTAGTTACTCCGAAAGTGGTGTCATGAACAGCAACGCAAAAATTGCAAGCGATCTAATGCTAGTTGACATTGACACATTACTTGATGATTGCAAAAGAGAAGCGCATCTTAACTGCATATTGACTCGTATAGTGCCTGTAATTAACTGGGACCTATCGGTTATGCCATGTTGTAACTATACGTATTCTAGCATTGCGGCAAATTATCTCGATATTAAATTGGAAGATATTATTAATAAGCGAACAAACTCAGGCGTGTGCGCAAAATGCCAGAAACATTCACTTCATCGCTGGAATAATCAAATTGCGTACTCTGCTAAAGTAAAACAAGTAGTTCTAGAAAACAATGAGTTGTGATCTGACTATTGTTAGCTAGTGTAAATTTGGCTATATGAATTTAGAAAACTTCATTCCGGTTACCACAATTCAAGGAATTCCAATTGACGTTTATGTCTCGCAAAATCCCGATAAAAAATTTATTATTTGGGGCGCTGGACTTGCAGGAACACTTTTGGCGAGGTCATTTCAACACTATGGCCTTCTGGATAAAGTATCTGCATTTTGCGATTCATTAATTAAAAAAAGCTCTAACTTTACACTAGGGCTATCAATTATTGATGTTAAAGAAGCATTGATTTCTTGTAAAGGAACCAGTACTGTACTTCTTCTTGCCGTTCCAGAACACTACAGCGTACTTGTAAAAACCTGTGAAAGCTCAGGCCTGAAACAAGGGGTTGATTTTATAAAACATACGATTTTTCGTCGTCAAGAAATTGCCATAGAAACAGTTAAGCCGGATGACGCTCTTTCTTTTGAATCAAATACGTTAAAAGTGTCCACTGATTCAGTTGAAGTAATGTCATACCCTACCTATGTCAAAGTTTTTGAAAAGCTCCTTATCGAAATACCAAATATTTATCTTATTGATTTTAGTTGCTCACCTGATCCATTATTTAATTTTGATCTACCAAAAATAATTGAGCATACGGAAAAATTTGTACCAGCTTCAGTAACAATTGATCTTAGTGGCCCCTTGAGTTTTGATGAGATTCTCTCCTCGCATCCTACGCAGTTTGTAGTTTCAATAAACTACTGGGAGAGTTCATTTATTGAGCGTTTTGGAGATTATAGATGGTCAATATTTCGTGACCGATTTATTGATTTCTGTAAAATTCAAAATAAATATGCAGAATATACTCACATAAGAGTAAAATTCAACCGCTTCTCAAGCAACCAAACTCCTAGCGATCTGCAGAGTCTAAAATCAATATGCAGCTATTATGGCATTAAATTAGTTTTTGCGGATGGCTATATGAGTAAGTATGACAACCTTTTGTCTTTATGTTTGGGTGCTGATAAAAAAAATATCGACAGCAATGAGATAGATAAATTAGATTGGGACTTAGACAAGGCAATAAAATTATCATTATTGGATAAATCATTGCCATGTTTATGTCAAAGAATTTTTCCTGTAATAAACTATGACTCTTCGGTCGCTGTCTGCCATCTTTACAAGACACCAAAATTACATCACAGTTTTTTATCAATATCTCTAAATGATTTAATGAAGAATAGGTATACAAGCAATCAATGTCAAACATGCCAGAGCTATGCTTTGCATAGACTTGATATAAATGTTTTGCGGCAACGACATCCGGATTGTTCGTTCATGCCTAATCAAACAAAATAACATTTACAATTCGATTATTTCCTGGCTCTGATTAAACTTAGAAATCGGCACTATTTATTCTCCAATAACTGTCCACGAGCAATAGGGTTGTGATGGAAAGTGATTCATTACCAAGGTACCAAGTCCAAAAACCTCATCTAACGCCATTCTTTCACCGGGCCAATGTTCTGCAGAAAATTCATCAAAAACTAAAACGGACCCACGATAAAGAAATGGCTTTATACTCATCAATACTTCTTTTGTAGGTTTATAGATGTCCATATCAAATATGGCCATTGCAATAGTGGAGCCTGCATGTACCTTTGTCCAATCATGAATTGTTTTCGCAGCGTCACCCCTTATCAATTCGAATTTTTTAAGATGTGCTATCGGTGAAAATGACTCCTGTAGCTCAAGGATGGAATTTAATTTGTCTTCATAATTATCAAGAATTAGGTAGTCACCATCTTTTGCAAACCCACCCTCTAATGACTCGTCAACTCCAAGCAGTCCAGCAAAAGTGTCAAATCCAAATATGTGTCTAGAGTGATTGTATGGCTCGTATGTCCCCCTTAGGTTGATAAGCATATTTAGCGACGAACCCCATTGCACTCCAAACTCAAGTATGTGCCCTGGTTTACCAAGAATCAATTTATAAAGGTTATCAAGATACAATATTCGGCTAAGACTTTGTCGCTTTAGAAAAAGTAGGCTATTTTGATTCCAGTGGTGCTTGAAATGACTACTTATTTCCTCGGAATAAAATCTTAGTCTTTGATCTCTCTTTTGCTCATCTTCATTTCGCTGTAATGTTTCTCCATTTTGTACAACTGCATGCATGCTCGATGAATGTCCCAAATTCTTATTCATTAAAGTAACCTCTTAAATATAGAATATATGCACTATGTGCTAATTTCGTTCGATTGTCAACTGACTGCTCTGTGCTTCCCTTTTGGTTGTTTGAAATAAACAACTTCGCCAATCATAAAGAGTATAATAACACTGCGCCAGCTAATTGATAATGCTTCTTATCTCTACTCCTTCCATGTTATTTTCTCCAGAATAGTTTATATTTGTTCCAAATCATTGGTATCTGCTAATGGATAGATTGCGTGCGGATGTACGGCGCTTTTTGGTGACTTGGTAAGTAAAAGTCTTTAAGGCATATCCTAACGTTTTAAGTGAATGTAAATAATAAGTGCTTCTGCAGTTTAAAATTAGTTGGGACTTATATAACGAAAACATGTGCCTTTTCACAATCGTATCTTACTGCTAACGGCAACGCTGAACTTACAGGACAGTCTTTCAGAAGTTCAAACATAATCTATTAACGCATTAGGCTTCGATTTGCTTTTGTCTTTAGCATTTATTCGCCATTTCGGGCAAGCTCTAAGCAAATGAATCGTACTTCAGGTCTAAACTTATACAAGAAAATTGATTTGCATTGAGCCTGACTTCAGCAGACCAGGCAAAGCTACAGACAATGCCATGGTGTAAAGCTTCAATGGAAGACTACGCCAAGAATGTTTAAATGAAAATTGGTTTGTGTGCTTGCAAGATGCTAGGTATAAAATTGAGGCTTAAGGGGCTTATATAACGAGGAGAGACCTCATATTGCGATAGCCTGACAAAGGCCAACAGAGTTAGCTCTAAAGAACGGGTCAAAACCCTGTCTTCAGAACAGCAAAGAGCCGCATTTACGAACTTCTGAGTGGTGAGGAACCGGGTTATAGTCAATTAGCGGACTTTGTTCCATCACTTTGGCATGGCTGGAGGTGGGCAGGTCAAAGAATCAATACCCGTCAATGTGATCCAGTCGTTATGGAATTACGCTAAACACCGACAGGCACAATTCCATGGCACTGCGAAACATACCTTTATTTTTAATTACAAAGTTACTAATTTAGATTTAATCTTCGATATTATAATATATATTATTCTTTGTTAATGCTGCTCATTGACAAAACATTTTAATAACATTTATTACCTCAGCTCCTTGTTTTTATTTAGAGGCTTGGTGATTTAAAGGCTGTGCTTACTTTGATAGGTTGCTGATTTCTTTATGGCAGTCAATAGATCACTCCACTCTTGAACGTTTAAGTCTTTCTTGATCTTGTCAACGCACGGTAAATATATACTACGTTGAAAATTACCCTGCATATTGTCTGAAGAGCCCAGGATAAGCACTTTGCTAGTGGGCGCCAGGACTTCTTGCACCATAAATGCCAAATCGGCCACAGCAATGCTGTGAGATGCCCCAATGTTGTAGGCCCCGCCTGCCTTATCAGACATGAGTAAGCGAAGCAACCAAGCCGTGGCATCGGCAATATACATATATGATCGCACGGGAGTTCCATCACCATGAACAAGAATGTCTTGATGGTTTATAGCATTAGAAATGAAATTGCCTATTGCATAGTGCAGATCCAGCGGCAACAAAGGCCCCACGAAAGCGAAGCATCTGGCAATGGCGCAATTCAGCCCATATTTTTCACCATAGTAAGCACACAAATACTCTGCCACGCGTTTGCCCTCACCCAATGCTGAATCCGCACGACTGAGGTCAGGCCCACCCAAATAGCTCTCCGGCACACCTTCAGGAAACTGATCTATGGGCCCATAAGCAACCCCGGAAGAAGTGAATAACACCTTTTTGGCTCCGGAGGCCACCGCAAAGTCGAGCACATTCTTGGTGCCAAAGTAAAGTGTTTCCAGCTTCTTGAGTTGGTCTTCACCATGAAAGGTTTCGCTTGCGGCAGTGGTTGCAAGATGCATCACATAGTCACACGGCTCCACCGGGATAGGACCAATCTTCACGTCACCCCGAATAAATTTCAAGCTGGGTGAATTCGCAAGTTCGGGATGACGCGAGGCGAATGCTTCTGGGTTACGGCTCAGCACTGTTACCCGTATTTGAAGATCAAGCGTTCTATCTGCGTGCAGCAACACAGACAACATCCAGGTACCAAAAAAACCCGTACCACCCGTTATGAAAATGCGCGCACCCTGTAGTGCGCTCCAATCGCCAACCCAATGGAGTATGTCTTTCAGGTCTTCGAGCGGTAATGGTTTCATGGGTGTATCTGGTGCGTATACGGGTTGTTGATATGCCCTCTAAACCTTTCGTGAACGGACAGAAGATTTTCTGGCGCACCTGCATGCCAAGCCCATTGCTCTGAAATAGGGACACCTTGCCCCAGATATGTTTTTGCTGGGTCTGGCATTGAAATCAACTCACAGGCAAAAAGCAACGATATGAAATGCCCTCGCACATCGCGCTCCGCATTCATGAGCTCGGTAACGCAAATCGGTGTTGCATGGAAACGAACTTGCGCTTTGAGCTCTTTCTGAGCGACCAGGTGAATTCGAGCTTCCATGGATTCTTTGAACCGGATGATCCCACCGGGAATGTGCCACGCAGGGCCATAAAACTGGTCTTCCCGCCATGTCAGCAACGTTCTTCCTTGAGCATCTTTTATAAGCAGATCCACGTTGATCAAAGGCGTCGTTTCACTGACGTAGTAAAAAAGCTCTTGCGGTAAACCAACCGTTGGGTTGGGTGCATGGTCTTTAATTTTGGAAATCAGCGTGCTCAAAGATTCTGTTTCAGGCATCCATGACCTCCAGATGGGAATCCCGCAGAACGGCTACATGCTTGATCAGGGGATAGTTTTGCCTGAGCGTCTGCAAAATCTCATCAGAGTATCCCGCCCCCATGATGATGACGGTGTCTACGCGCCCGGACTCTAAGGCAACAGGGCCATCGACATAAATATTGCTAGCAGGGGTATATTTATATTGTTTAAAAGGCGCAGAATCCACCACAAACGCTACTGCGTCTCGTAAGTGCGCGAGTGAAAGCATAGCCAGCGACTGGTGGCCGGCGCCCCACACCGCTACACCGCCCGTAGCATGGATTTCTGCATACGCCCTTATTTCCGCAATTATTTTTTGCTTTCTGCGGTGGAACGCATCAAGGTTAAGAACTTCTCTTTTTTTGACCCGGGCAGACAGTATGTAATCCGACCAGATACTTTCAACGGCCAAGACTTCGTACCCAAATTTTTGCAGGGTGAACCGCAGGGTTTCGGCCGTGAAATAGAACAGATGGTCCGGAATGAATTCTGAGAAGAGTTGGGACTTCAGAATCATGTCAAAGTTGGGAACCTCAATAAGCCCCACCGCGCCTGGTAGCAATTGCGAGTGCAGGTTGGTAAGCACCGCACCCGGAGCCGGCCAGTGCTCCATGAAATTGAAGGATACAAAGGCATCAAATGGCCCATTACTAAGGGTGGTGCCAGCATCCCCCAAGTACCCCTGCTCCACCGTGTGCCCTGCCGCAGTTGCTGCCGCGACTGACACCAGCGCGTGTTCTAAGCCAAAGGCATGCACGCCCAACTGCTTGAAAAGCTCCAGATACTCACCACGACCACTCCCTATTTCAAGAATCTTCTTGTCCTGAAACCCATTTATTTCCGTAAGCCAGGCATGAAACTGCTGCAGACGAAATTCGGCCATGGCAGGCGAGTACGCGTTGGCCCGAATCACGTCGCGAAAATAGGGCACGGCTGGCGCATTCAACTGCACTAAACCGCAACAGTTGCATTGCACCACCTGGAGCGTTACACCTGCGTTTGCACTTTCGTCTGCATGTTCAAAAAAGCCCTGAGCGTCCTTGGGCATGTTTTCCAATGTCAGCAGGCTATCCGGGAAGAGGTGCCCCTGGCATACCGCACACAAGCGCTTCATTGCAACCCGCGCGCCTGATAGGATGCTGGCATCAATGGCACCAACATCTCGGCTTTCAACTCCTCAATGGGTAGGAGGGGCGACATATCTTCCAAAGGCATAGACAGCATGGAACCATCAGCTTGCGGGATGGCTGCGCACTTAGGCCAAAGAGCCTCGTCCTTTTTGACCTTGACCACCAAAATATGCAGACCCTCAGTCCCAAGCGCCCCTGCGACCGCAGCATCCAACCCGGATGCATCGGACACACTGGACGCAGATATGCCTAAACTGCCAGCCAGCTTGACAATATCTGGCAGCCACAGCTTGGCTTCTGGTCCGGTGCCTATGTAGCGCCCATCAAAGTAGTTCCGCTGGGTATTGCGTATGGAGGCGTATCCCGCGTTGTCAATGATGAACAGGGTTAACGGAATATTGGTCGCTTTCAACGTCAGCAGCTCCTGCAGGTTCATCTGCAGGCTGCCATCGCTCTCGACGCCCACCAATTTACGCCCCTTGTTAACCTGCGAAGCCCCGATCATGGCTGGCACGCCATACCCCATTGCGCCCAGGCCCGAAGTCAGAAACACGCGTTGCCCTGTTTTGTTCAGAAATGCAGTGTAAAAAGACTCTATACCTAGCCCGGAGCTCCCCGTAACCACCAATGTGTCCTGCGGAATATGGCGAGACAACGAATCCATCATGTGGAAATGGCTAATTTCACCACTCTGTGGAAAGGGTGCGCCATCGTTTATGGTGAATTTTTCTTTCCAATGTACACATCGGCTAAGCCACTCCGGAAACGAATTTAGTTCTGCAGTCTCAGCCTCTGCTAAAAGCGTCTCAATAAAGTCCTTGGCATCAGCTTGCACCGCAACATCGATAAAGTGCGAAAACTTTTTGATTTCGGTCTCATCAATGTCCACAAGTACCTTCTTGGCCTGTCGCCCGAAGTTGGCGGGGTTGTGCGCAGTTACCACGTTGTCCAACCGTGCGCCAATTGAAATCAGCAGGTCGCAGTTTTGCGCTACAAAGTTTGGAGCACGTAGCGCAACCGTACCTGGCTTTCCGGCAGCTAGCGGATCATCGGAAGCAATGAGATCCATAGCATTCCAAGTGGTCAGAACAGGGATTCCCAGTTTTCTGTAAAGTTCTGCAAAAACTTTCGCCGCCCTAGATAAGCGAATGCCGTGCCCCCCAGAATAACCGGTCGCCGTGATTGATGCAGCAACTGCAGCACTTTCAGTGCTTCCTGTCGGTAATCGCTTGGCTGTGTTGGCGCTTTCGGCACATAGCCTACTAAATCTGATGGAATAACTGGCGCAGCTTGCACATCCAAGGGTACATCAATCCAAACCGGGCCTTTGCGGCCCGTGGTGGCCAGATGCACAGCCTTCTCAAGTTCATAGCGTATCTGTAGAGGGTCCATTACCGTCACCGCATACTTGGTAATGGGGGAAACTATTTCCACAATGTTGACTTCCTGGGGGCCTTTTTGGCGGACACCACTGTCCCCCATCATGTCTACACGCTTGACCTGCCCAGAAATAACCAACATGGGAACCGACTCAATCCACGCGCCTGCGACTCCCGTGATGGCATTGGTTGCGCCGGGACCAGTGGTCACCATGGCCACCCCCAATTTCTCATTCACCCGTGAATAGGCTTCCGCAGCAATGGTGCACGCCTGCTCATTGTGGTGGGGCACGTAATCCAAATCTTCAGCCTGTGCAATCGCATCGTTCAAGAACATGGCCCCGCCACCAGGAACCATAAAAACCGTCTTCACCCCCTGTGCCCGAATAAATGCTGCAAGGTAGTCAGCCGAACGAACTGCTGCAGTTTGCTTAATTGAAGTCATGTAGACGCTTTGAGTAAAAAAGTAAACGACCTGTGAAGATAGGCTTGCAGCATACTTAGAAACCATTTCATTGGAAGCCTCAAAAAACGGCATATCTGCCACGCAAACCATCGCAACTTGATTAGCAGCCTCAATGTTTAAAGTCTTTACTCATTAAGCCGATAAACATTCAATACGTAAATTGAAGGTGGCTCTATGACTTTTAGCAACAAATCTGCAGCAGCGGCTTACACCAAGGTAGACCAAGAAAGCCGAGCAGCCGGCTACGGCCAGCATGAGCTGGTGTCCATGTTGTACGAAGGCCTGTTAGAGCGCATTGACCAGGCCAAGGGCTATATCAATAGCAAATCGGTTGAGCTGAAAATTAAAAAAATTGACCAATCCATTCAAATTTTGAATGAGGGCCTGCGCGCCCACTTGGACATGAAAGGCGGCGGCTCCTTAGCCCACAACCTAGACCAGTTGTATGCCTATTGCTCGATTCGGCTGGTAAAAGCCAACCTTAAAAATGATGTTGCGGGCTTGGATGAGGTAAAAAACCTGTTGGCGCCTGTGGTGGAAGCTTGGAAGCAAATCAAGCCCAGTGCCGCTAATTCAGGCATTGATTTGTATGCTGCCGCTGTGCGCCAGTCGGCCAACAAAACGGCTGCCAAAAGCAATGTGTACGCCTACAACCAGATGGCACTTGTGGGGGCTTGAAATGACCACGAGTCTGATTGACTATTACCTGGCCATTGAAGAAAGCAGTCAAAAAATGCTGCAAGCCGCACAAGAGCGCAACTGGGATGAAGTGATGCGCCAAGAGGGCGCCTGCGCCGTGCTCATTGAGCAACTGCGTAAGTTAGCCCAGGCTCAAGACCTCAAGCCCGAACAACGCACCGAAAAAACCAAAATCATGCAACGTATTTTGCGCAACGATGCGCAAATTAGAGACTTGGCTGAGCCTTGGTTGTTCCAGTTTGACCAAAGTGTGCCTGCGCAGCGGGTGCTGCACTAGGCCCAGTAACCTCACACCGACATATTCATAATGTCCGTATAAGCCTGCACCATGCGGTTGCGCACATGAAGCGCTGACTGAAAGCCAATTTGTGCTTTTTGCATGGCCACCATGGTCTCTTCAAGGCTGACTTTAGGGTTTTCCATTTGCACCTCGCGCTGCAGGCGGCTGGCTTGGTTTTGAGCTTGGCTTACCGAGTTCAGTGCTGACTTAAAAGCATCCGCAA
>Ga0164294_10001058_pt1 | contig 25929 bp, 31 predicted proteins | sample GEODES005metaG_FD_111479 | JGI IMG/M metagenome (GOLD analysis project Ga0164294, IMG submission 111479) | Oligotrophic lake water microbial communities from Sparkling Lake, Wisconsin, USA - GEODES005 metaG | ecosystem: Environmental > Aquatic > Freshwater > Lake | place: USA: Sparkling Lake...
AAGTTGGCTTTAAGCAAGCCAATCTGAGCGATCCAACGCGATACCAAAAGAAATAATTTAGAAAGCTAGCTACTTAGCCTGCGTTTCCATCATGCGCGCCACATAACGCGCAATCAAATCAATCTCTAGGTTGACTGCAGCACCTTTCGTGAGTTTTCCTAATGTGGTGTTCTCGAGCGTATGAGGAATGATGTTGATATCGACAAGGCAAGCATCTTTACTATCTTGCGTTTTGTTCACTGTGAGTGATACACCATTGACCACTATCGAGCCTTTATAGGCTAAGAATGGTGCCAACTCTTTAGGAGTTTCGATCTGTAATAGCCAAGAGCCGAAAGGGTCTTGCGCCACAGAAGCAAAATGAGACACCTTACCAACACCATCAACGTGGCCACTAACAAGGTGCCCGCCTAAGCGATCATTTAATCTCAATGCTTTTTCTAGGTTAACTGGTCCAACTTTATCTAAACCCACAGTCTTATTCAAAGATTCGCGCGAAATATCTAAAGCAAAAGTATTCCCAGTAAATTCAGTGGCGGTCATGCAAGCACCCTGTATAGCAATGCTGTCACCTAAGGCAACGTCATCAAGATATCCCACTGGCACTTCAATTACTAAGTGCATACCATCGCCCTTTGCTTGAATGGTCTTAATTTGACCAACGGCAGTAATAATTCCAGTAAACATATTGAGATCTTATTGATAAGTTGTTATTAAAGTACTTTTTTACTTAAGCGAATACGTATATCAGAGCCTAATAGGCTTTGATCGATCATTTGCCAATCTTCACGTTGATCTAAGGCTATCAGCGGGGAGATGTTAGCCATCCCAATACCATCACCCATAAAGAAGGGTGCGTAATAGAGCAAGAGTTCATCCACACAATCTTCTCTGAGCAAAGAGCCATTAAGTTTAAAGCCAGCCTCCACATGAATTTCATTCATATGATGTTCCTGTGCTAGATAAGCAAATAGTTTTGGTAAATCTACTTTGCCATACGCATTAGCCATTGCAATTACTTGTACACCCTGTGACTCAAACACTGCAGACTTTTCTTTCAAGGCTGCAGAATCTAAGGAGGCGCAAACCAGGATCACACCTGATTGATCAAGATTACCTAAAATCTTGGCATTCAGTGGAGTCTCTAGCTTCGAATCCACAATAATTTTCCAGGGCTGACGTTCCGTCTGAACCTCTCTGACATTTAAAGTAGGGTCATCTTCCTTGACCGTTCCCACTCCCGTCAGGATAGCGCAGGCTTGAGCGCGCCAATGATGTCCATCAGCACGCGCAACTGGGCTCGTAATCCATTGGCTTTGGCCATTCGGTAAAGCGGTCTTACCATCTAGGCTTGCGGCTATCTTCATCCGTACCCAAGGTAAACCTCTAGTCATACGAGAAATAAATCCTGGGTTGAGGGCTTTTGCCTCAGATTCCAATAAGCCACATTGCACCTCAATACCAGCAGCAAGTAAGCGCTCCAAACCTTTACCACCCACTATAGGGTTAGGGTCTGACATGGCCACGATGACCATTGCGGGCTTGGCGGCAATCAAGGCATCGACACAAGGTGGCGTCTTACCAGTGTGATTACAGGGTTCTAGAGTCACATAAATAGTTGATCCCGCCGGATCAAAACCTTGAGTCTTAGCGTTAGCCAGGGCTTGCACTTCTGCATGCGCGTCCCCTACCTTCTGGGTATAGCCTCGACCGATTACTTGACTACTTTTAACAATGACACAGCCTACCCGAGGATTTGGGTTACAAAGATAAAAGGCTTTTTGAGCCTCGGCCAAAGCCTCTCTCATAAACTGGTGGTCAACTGCGCTATACATGGGTCTATTAAAACCGATTGTGGATATAAGCGGCAAATTTACCTGCTTTACTTGCAAGCTTTTGAGTCTTTCGACGGATCACAAATTCTCCAGCGTCCCCCACTACCCAATATGAGCTGACGCTCTAGCCGAGAATCACGATCATGACCCAATATTAGTCGGTTAGCCACAAACCCACCTTGAGCTGTTTTTGCAGCCCCAGCGGCGTTAAATAAAATCCCCCTCTTGGATGTATGTGGGTCAATAAACTGCTTGCCATCCCCCTTGAAATAGACCGGAGCAATATCGCTCTGTGAAAACCACTGCCGTTCAACGCAAACGGATTTCAATAGGCGATGATCGCAAGCGTTTTTAACAATCCATCCCTCATCCCATAGATTTCCATACAAGGGCGTGATGCGGATAGGAGCCCCAAGCCTTAAAGCTTGGGCCCGCGCAAATTGCGCATGTGCAATAAATCGCCTGGCGATAATATCGATCTCTCGAGCAGCCATGTATTTATGTAATAGCGGCATCGTCATGACCACCATAATGGCAATCATGAGGACCACGGCCATTAGCTCTAATAAGCTAGAACCTTGATCTGGATTATTCAAAATTCTGCCGCCAATTTAAACGGGTTGATACTTTAGTCTTTTCATCTACAAATACCATCACCTCTAGCCTAGGTTTAGATTTGCTTGATATCAGCCACAGATTTTTTCCAGCAGACTGAATATGACAAGTAGGATTTTTTAACAAAGCAATATTTGAAATATGCTGCTCACATTCAAGCAAAGATTTTTCTGCCGCAATAAATTGTTTGTGAGATTCCACGTAAGTATTGACGCCGATTACTTCAAGTGCAGCTAAGCGCTCTAGTTCGATGACCTGCGTAGAGAGTAGCGTTAACAAGGATAAGATCCAAGCAATAATCACAGTAAATTACGAGTAGCAAATGTACGCTCAAACTCCCGATGAATAGATACCCCATCTGTCATTTCCAACTTAACTCTGTAGACCTTACCAGCACTACCTTCAAGCAATTCGAAAGAGAGGTGATTGATTCCATTCATTAGCGTAGTATTTTGCAGGCGTCCCTGACGGTCTAATGACTGGCAGACCAATGATCCGCCATTGACACGCATGCCTTTGGGTATCAATGACTGCCGATCAACCAAAAATCCTTGTTGTGCCAATTGATTTTTAGTGCGCTCTTTTGATAAGGTATTGCCAATACAATCAAAGTCTATCCCTTGGGAGATTTCATGTTTTACCATGAGTGAATCTGATCCTCGATATCCATTGCTTTTTTGAACCTGAATGAAATCACTCAAAGTGGCTTCTTTTCTTGTAGATGAAATCAATGACTGAGCATTTCGATACCCAGCCATCCGAATTGCTCGCCCAATCAACTCCAGAGCACGATCTGCTTCAGCAGCAAGTGAATGGGACTTCTCAAGCTCAATTTGCTTGGTAATAAACTCGCCGCTATTTTTTATCAGGGGGGCTACTAGGATGAGGGAAAGGGTGAGAGCGACGAGATATTCCAACAGACTAATTGGGTAACTTTCTTAAAGAAGAGTTAATAGGGCTAAATTGCGTAGTGTTCAATAAAGCCATCTCATGCCGATCCAAGACCATTCTTATTTCATCTCTTTTTACTTGCAGTTGACCCAAACGCAAAATCACCCCCTGGTAGGTACCAACCAGAGCAAGCCAACTGGTTGCCACTAGACTCATGGCCACCAAAACCTCGAGCAAAATAAACCCATTCTTCTGCCTCAGCGATCTAACTTCACTTAAGGATTCTTGGTTTTCTCGGCTCAATTGGGACATAGGGTATTTTCCCGGGAGCCAGATGGTAAAAAAATGTTCTTGATGGGCTCCATTTGTCAGAAACAACGGATATCGGTGAATATTTCAGGGAATCAAGACTTGCAGCCCTAGAACCCCTCCTCAGCTTAAAATAGAGGGCTATGAAAAATACTCTCGCTTCCACAGAAGAAATCGTTGCCGAACTGAAGGCTGGCAAGATGATCATTCTGGTCGATGAAGAGGATCGTGAGAACGAGGGAGACCTTGTACTGGCCGCTGACCATGTCACCGCAGAAGCAGTCAATTTCATGGCTAAGCATGGTCGTGGTCTGATTTGTTTAACCTTAACCCGTGAGCACTGCCAACAAATCAATCTGCCTTTAATGGTCAGGGATAACGGCACCTCTATGGGTACTAACTTCACTGTTTCGATTGAGGCAGCCACCGGTGTCACCACCGGAATCTCCGCGGCAGATCGTGCGCATACGATCAAAACTGCAGTAGCTACTCATGCGAAACCGAATGACCTAGTACAACCTGGTCATATCTTTCCACTAATGGCTCAACCCGGTGGCGTATTAATTCGCTCAGGACATACTGAAGCAGGTTGTGATCTAGCCACTATGGCTGGTTGCTCGCCTACCGCTGTCATCTGCGAAATCATGAAAGACGATGGCAGCATGGCGCGCCTGCCGGATCTCCTTGAGTTCGCTAAAGAACATCAATTAAAGATTGGCAGTATTGCCGACCTGATTCAATATCGGAGCCAACACGAGAGTATTGTGGTGCGCGAGGGTGAGCGCGAGTTCAATACTCCTTGGGGCAAGTTTCAGGGAATCATTTATCGCGATACCCCAAGCTCTTGTATTCACTTGGCTCTGGTACATGGCAAGCCATCTGAGACCGAAGAAACTCTCGTACGCGTTCATGAGCCCTTGACTGCCTTGGATTTCTTGGATGCGCATGTCAGTACGCATTCTTGGCCGCTAGCGCAAGCATTACAAAAACTGGCGGCTGCGCCTGCAGGTGTCGCAGTACTATTAAACGCTGCTGGTATTGCATTGCCTGATGATGTAGATTGGTTGGCGCAGTTTCATAAACTCAATGGCACTCATGCAGAGCAGAAACAAAAGCCTTTAGCTCGTAAAACAGATTTCCGTAGCTATGGCATTGGCGCCCAAATTCTCAAAGATATTGGTGTTGGAAAAATGCGCTTACTCGCCAATCCAAACCCAGTACCAAGTCTCTCTGGATACAAGCTTGAAGTGACAGGCTACACTCCTCTTGAATCTAATAAATAAGCCATCCAAATATGACCATACCTAATTATGAGCAAGCAGTAGGCGTTCTAGAGGCTGATCTAAACGGCCAAGATCTTCGCATTGGTATCGTGCAAGCCCGATTTAATGAAGCGTACTGCGTTGCATTGACCACATCCTGCATTGAGGAACTTATCAAGTTGGGTGTATCTCAATCCGATATTAAGTTAGTCACTGTACCGGGTGCATTAGAAATCCCTTTTGCACTCCAAAAAATGACGGAGACTGGTGAGTTTGATGGCTTGGTTGCCTTGGGTGCTGTGATTCGTGGCGAGACATACCACTTTGAGTTAGTTTCCAACGAGTCTGCCTCTGGCATCACTCGGGTCTCAATGGATTCTGGCCTGCCGATTGCAAACGGCGTTCTCACCTGTGATAGCGATGAGCAGGCAGCGGTTCGGGTTAAAGTTAAAGGTGCGGATTGCGCTAAGGCTGTTGTTGAAATGGCTAACCTTGCACTTGCTCTCACTCCAGACATTGATTTTGATATCAATCCTAGTCAAGAATGATGATTGATATGACCAAGACGCCCTCAACACCACAAACTCCTGTAGCTAGCGCACCAAAAAGATCCCTCACACCCCGTCGTCGAGCTCGTGAATATGCCCTTCAAGGTGTTTACCAAAGTCTGGTAATGCGTCGCGCAGGTAGTCTACCCAATGCTGCAGTCATCGCGAAACAGCTTGCAGAAGATCCAGGCTTTCGGCGCTGCCAATTAGAACTATTTCACGGCATCTTTACTGGCGTTCTAGAGCGTACCGATGAATTAGAAGGTCTCATTACTCCAGCGCTTGATCGCCCCATTAATGAACTCTCTCCCGTAGAGCATTCCGCATTATTAATTGGCGCCTATGAGTTGGCTATCGACTTAACAGTTCCATACAAAGTAGCCATCAATGAAGCAGTAGAACTGGCAAAAACTTTTGGCGGCACAGATGGTCACAAGTATGTCAACGGAGTTTTAGACCTTCTTGCACAGAAATTACGTAGTACTGAAATTCAGGCTGGTTAAGTAGCCATCAAAAGGGGATTTTTAGGTATCACAAGATTACTTTTTCTTGTACACCAAATCCCAAACTCCATGACCTAACTTTAATCCTCGGTTTTCAAACTTGGTAATAGGTCTGTATGCAGGGCGCTCTACATAGCCAGTATGCTTAGAATATAGTTGCTCCAGAGTGGGTTTGAATTCTTTAAAAGATTCTTTCGCAAGCTCAATCTCACTTGCCACATCAGTCACAGAAAAAGTTTCTATCTGTATTTTCTCTAATGAGGTATTGATAAGTGCTAGCTCAGTATTTAAGACCAATAGCATTTGCTCGGCATAGTTATGCCAATCGGTAGCCAGGTGCAAATAGGCGTCCGGCTTTAAGCGAGAGACTAACAACTTCACAAACTCAACTTGAATCAGTCGGCGCTTGTGGTGACGCTTCTTATGCCAAGGATCTGCAAAATAAATATGAATGCCATCCAAAGAATTTGGGGAAAGCATTTTTTCCAAAACCTCAACGGCATCATGACGAATCAAACGCAAATTGGTCAGATGATTCTCACCAATAAGCTTAAGTAAGGCTCCTACACCCGGAGGATGCACCTCAATTGCTAAGAAATCCTCTTCGGTTCGTAAAGCGGCAATTTTGGCCGTAGTCTCTCCCATTCCAAAACCAATCTCTAAAATCTTGGGACGTGATGAGCCGCTGAATGCTTGCTGTAGATCTAAAGCATGCACTTGAAACGGAATTAAAAACTGGGGGCCGAGTTCATCAATGGCGCGTTGCTGTCCAGCAGTGGTCCGTCCTGCACGCAGGACAAAGGACCGAATACGATCTATTCTTGTGGTGTTCACGAAATACTTATCTTTAAGGGGTTTATTTTGGAAAGGGCGTATTCCAACCAGCCGAACGATAGGCATAAACCACTTCAGCCAATACGATTGAGAGCGAAGTCATAAATGAGACCAGGCCAAGTACAAAAGTCCAAATGACATAAGTTGCTTGCAATGATCGAACTGCGCCCGCCTGAAAGAAGAATAGTTCTAGCACAGTAAGTGAAATAAATACACCACTTAATACATCAAAGAAAATGGCGGCAGTACAAAGACGACCCCGAACCTTTGCTTCATTAGCCTCTTGCATCATATGGGCCAGCATGACTTGATCCTGAATGCTGCCCTCCTGAATACGGTGCTGAATAGCGCGCATACGATCGACTGAGCGAGCTAATCGAGCAGAGATTGCATTAATTAAAGTGGCAACCGCAGTTAACAAAAATACCGGAGCAAGAGCCAATTGAATATTGTTTGTAATTGCGTCTATTGATACATCCATTAGTTTTCCAGTCGACCTTTATTAATATTGATGAGAGTTATCTCAATGTGACCAAGCAACTAAACCAGTGTATGCACTTAATAACACCAGCACACCAAAAATGATTCGATACCAAGCAAAAGGAATAAAGTTGTGTCCAGCAACATAATGAATGAGCCAACGTACGCACATGAAAGCCGATACAAAAGCAGAAATAAAGCCGACAACAATTGCCCAAGTAAAGTCCCCAGATAAAGAGATGGGGCTCTTCCAAAGCTTGAGCAACTCATAGGCAGTAGCCCCGCCAATAACCGGAATAGCCAAGAAGAATGAGAACTCCGTAGCTACTGCGCGTGGTAAACCAAATAGCATCCCGCCAATAATGGTTGCTCCGGAGCGGGAGGTTCCTGGTATTAAAGCAGCACACTGAGCTAAGCCCACCTTCAATGCATCCAAAGGAGTGAGCTCGTCTACCGACTGAATCTGATTGTTACTTGCGGTGACTGTTTTTTGACATTTCTCAGCCCAAAAGATTACGAGTGCCCCTATGATAAAAGCGCTAGCAACCGGAATTGGTGCAAATAACACAGCCTTGATATGCTTACCAAATAGAAAGGCTAAGCCCATCGCCGGAATGGAGGCAATGACTAAGTTCATTACAAAGCGCCGAGAGATCGAACTTGTTTTGATGGTGGAGGCCACCTTCCAGAGCTTTTCTCGGAACTCCCAGCACACCGCCAAAATGGCACCAAACTGAATAATGACCTCGAAGGCCTTCCCCCGCTCATCATTGAAGTCGAGCAAATCACCAACCAAAATTAGATGCCCAGTACTAGAGATTGGCAAAAACTCCGTTAAGCCCTCGACAACCCCCAGTATTACTGCTTTACCTAGCAAAATTAGATCCATAGTCCTAATTTTATAGATAGATGAAGCCTCACAGAGGATTTGGCAAAATGAGGTTCAATCAAGGCGTTTTACTGAAATAAGCCTTAAACTTCATGGCACATAAAAAGTAATTAAATTAGATGACCCCAGCCCGTTTTCGTCTCTCGCAACCCAGCATCCTAGGTTTAATCCTGTGCCAAGCACTCGGACTCAGTGCGGCGTCGACCAACACCTTTGCGCAGGCTGCCAATGGGGCAAAGCCATCTCTACCTACCTCAATGAGCTCTCAAGCCTTAATTGGGCTAGATATGCCCCCACAAATGGTGGTTACCCCTAAGCAGGCTATACCTACTTCTGATGCACCCTTAAACCTCAATAGAAATGGTACAGCTAATCCGAGTGGGCAGGCTTCAGACCTCATTCGCCTATATCAAGAAGCTGCATTTAGCGATCCAGTCCTCAATGCAGCACGCTTTAACTACCAAGCAAGCAAAGAGCTCTATTGGCAAGGCTTATCTCTTTTGTTGCCTCAAGCAAGCGCAGCCCCAATTGGAACTAGATACTATCAACATGCGACCAATGGATCGGCTTTAACAAGTTATTCGGCTAACTCTCGTGTTTTTGATCAGAAGGGTTATACCGTAACTCTCACACAACCCGTTTTTAATGTGGCGGCATTTGAGGCATCCAAGCAAGGTGATCTCAATACGAAAATTGCAGACATGCGTTTTTATTTAGCGCAACAAGATCTAATCTTGAGAGTCTCACAAGCTTACTTTGATGCACTCACCAGCCAAGACAACGTAGAACTTTTTCGCAATAAGAAAAGTCTCATCAAGCAACAGCTTGAGATCGCACAAGCTAAATTTGATGCTGGTCTAGCCACCATCGTTGATGTCAATACGGCACAGGCAGCATTGGATCTTGCGAACTCCCAAGAGATTGGCGCTCAAGCTGATTTAGTAGTTAAGCGTGGCTTATTGGAACAACTCACTGGGCGCCCAGTAGGCTCTCTAAGACCACTCATTAAAGAAGTGAAGATTGATGGCGTCTTAAAAGATCCTCGCTCAAAAAATAAAGATGGAAGTAGCATTCCGATTTCGGAAAGTGTTAACCCACAACTACCAAAAGGCCAAACTCTGGATGATTGGATCCAGCAAGCAGAGACTGCAAACTTTAATGTCTTAGTTAGTCAACTATCTGTCAGTCTTGCCGAGAGCACTTACCGAGGCTCGCAAGCACTCAATTACCCTTCTGTAAACTTTGTTGGAACGGCCGGCTACAACACGGCAAATGGAAGCGCTAATAGCTATGCTCCTTCAAACACCAATATTTACAACAATACGATTGCCCTGCAAATGACAATCCCGCTAGTTTCGGGAGGATTTAATAGCTCTGTCATTCGCCAGAATGCAGCCTTACTCGATGCAGCAAAAGCTAACTACGATAATGCTCGGCGCACTGCGGCCCAAAATACGAGGACTGCCTTTACTGGATTTTATGGGGGCCTAGCTAGTGTCAAAGCCTATGAAGCAGCAGAGCGATCGTCCAATTCCGCACTAGAGTCCAGCAAGCTAGGATTTCAAGTGGGGACGCTGATTAATATTGATGTACTTATTGCATTAGACACGCTCATTACTACCCGCTCACAACTGCAACAGGCGCGCTACAACACCATTCTCAATGCGATGAGGCTTAAAGCGCATGCAGCTTCTCTATCAGATGAAGATCTGATTTCTATCAATTCCTTGCTGCGCTAAGAACTTACTTTAGAAGCCTCAAGGATGTTTCAAGAACCTCTTGCATACTTGGTGGATGTTGAATATCACCCACATTATCAATACGTTCAGACCAATAGCCTTCAGTTTTCCAACGTGGTGAGTCGCAATAAATTTCTACTGTAGGTTTATCGAGTACCGCAGACAAATGTGTCAAGCCCGTATCCACCCCCACCGTTAAGGACGTGCCAGCGATAACTGAAAAAGCTTTATCAATTGAAAAGGCTGGTGGTACTAGCGCCCCAGGAATCTGCGAAGCAAGCAATTGACTGATAGCTTTTTCTGAAACGCTTCCCCAGGGGAAAACCAGTTGATAACCTCTTTCAGACAGCTCTTTTCCTAGGATAATCCAATTCTCATTAGACCAACGCTTAGCCTCTCTTGCGGTCGAATGAAAGCACAAGACATAAGGGGCTTTCAAGCCCTCAACTGAACTTCTCGGAATCGCTTCCACAAAGCTAGGGGGATAAAACTGTGGTACATCACCTCGCTCTATCAAAGACCAATCCAAGGCTGAGCACATCACCCAACGCGAACGATCAACAGCATGACACTGCGTAGGAACTTCTACTGCCTGGTTGTAGAAAGATCTAGCTAATGGCTCGTATCCAGAAAATTCTGTTGCATTAGCAAGACCTGCAACTACGGCACCAGATCTTTTCTTAGTTAGGGAGCATACGATGGCTGATTTAAGTAGGCCCTGTGTTTCAATCAAGACATCATAAGTGGTAGATTGAAGTGTTTGTCTAAACGCAAAAAACTCTTTCCAAGTCGCCAAGCTAAAGAGATTTTTCTTCCAACGGCGTAAAGCAAAAGAAATGATGCGATCAATACCCCTAAAACTGTCTCTTGATAACAAGGGCTCAAGCAAGTGAACATAACCCTCTTCTACCACCCAATCAATTTGAGCGTCTGGTAAGCGAGCGCGCAAATCCCACACAATCGGCAAGTTATGCAATACATCCCCGAGAGAGGACAGCTTTACTAGCAGGATTTTAGGAGAAGTGCTCATGTGAGCATTATCTTATCTTTTAAAAATACCCCTTAATTTAATTAAAACTTAGGAGCGGCGTCCCACGATAGACCAGTAGAATCTTTAGCATTCATATTCGGCATGATGCCTGGTGGTAATGCCCAATCAATACCTACAGTTGAATCATTCCAAGCCAAGCATGCCTCACTTTGAGGGTGATAGTAGTCGGTTGTTTTGTATAAAAACTCTGCGGTTTCTGATAGGACCAAGAAGCCATGGGCTAAGCCTGCAGGAATCCACATTTGCTTATGGTTTTGAGCGCTCAATTCAATGCCAGCCCACTTTCCGTATGTCGGTGAATCTTTTCGAATATCCACAGCGACATCAAAAACGCTACCAGCTACAACTCGCACTAACTTTCCCTGCGTTTGCTCTAGCTGGTAATGTAAGCCACGCAATGTCCATTGACGAGAAAAGGAATGGTTATCTTGTACAAACTCTACATTCAAGCCAGTAGCTACTGCAAAGTCTTGAGCATTAAAAGATTCGGTAAACCAGCCACGCTCATCACCAAATACTTTAGACTCTATCACGAGTACGTCATGAATCGCAGTAGGAGTGATTTGTAACTTCAACGGCGCGTTCATCCAATCATCCTCTTATGAGATAAGGAAACGGCTTGGCCGGAGGTATTGAGCTCATTAACAATCTTACTCAGGTATTGACCATAGCTATTCTTACTCAGTTGAGCGGCAACTTTAAGAACATCTTCGGCGCTGATCCAAGCTTGGCGATAAGCAATCTCTTCAGGGCAAGCCACCATCAGACCTTGGCGCTTTTGTAATGTGGCAATAAAGCCTGCAGCATCGAGCAAGGAATCGTGAGTCCCAGTATCCAGCCAAGCAAAACCACGGCCCATGATTTCTACACTGAGCTCATTCTTTTCGAGGTAAGCGCGATTAACATCGGTAATCTCGAGTTCACCACGTGCACTAGGCTTAATCGAAGAGGCGATATCACACACTTGATTATCATAGAAATAGAGTCCTGTTACTGCATAACTGCTTCTTGGTTTAAGTGGTTTCTCTTCAATAGACAATGCTTTGTAATCTTTATCAAATTCGACAACTCCATATCGCTCCGGGTCATTGACGTGATAAGCAAATACGGTTGCACCACTAGCGCGCTCATTAGCGCTATTGAGCTGATCGACTAATTCATGACCGTAAAAAATATTGTCGCCTAGAACTAAAGCACTCGGGTTTTTGCCAACGAAATTCTTACCTAGAGTAAAGGCCTGAGCCAGTCCATCAGGAGACGGCTGAACACAATACTCAATGTTTAGGCCCCATTGAGAACCATCGCCAAGCAACTCGGCAAAACGAGGTGTGTCATGAGGCGTAGAAATCAATAAGATATCCCGAATGCCTGCAAGCATTAGGGTTGTCAAAGGGTAATAGACCATCGGCTTGTCATAGACAGGCATCAGCTGCTTCGAAACAGCCTGGGTAACTGGGTACAAACGAGTACCTGAACCCCCCGCCAAAATAATGCCCTTACGATTCATCTGATTTACCGCCATAGCATTCTTTCTAAATAAGTCCGTCTTTAGCCAAATTAACAACATAAGACCGGACAGCCTTATCCCAAGGCTGATTTAATTGTTCTAATTTTGACATATCGCCCCAACCTATCAAGACCTGGCTGAGCTTGTCAGTGGACATCCTTGAATTCATGGGTCTTGGGGCGGGCAAAGGGTACTCCACTGCAGGAATGGGCTTGATTGCACCTGTTACAGTCTTCAATGTTACTCCAGCTTCTATAGCTGTCTGAACTGCCACAGTTGCGAGACCATGCCATGTAGTTTCTCCAGTGGGAACAGCATGGTAAATGCCAGAAGGAAACTCTCTCGCCTTCAAATTTTTGTCCAAAACGAAATCTAAACTCACTTGCGCTAACCATGCGGCACTTGTTGGAACGCCATACTGATCATCAATGATCTTGAGCTCATCTCGATCCTTAGCTAGCCGCAAAATGGTTCGAATAAAGTTTCCGCCATCGCCATATACCCAACTAGTTCTGAAAATAGCGTACTGGCTACTACTTCTAATGCCGGCAAAAACCCGAGCAATAGCCTCTTCGCCAGCGGCCTTACTTTTTCCATACACCCCTAGAGGGTTGCGTATATCGTCTTCTAGGTAATAGCCGTATTTCTCACCATCAAATACATAATCTGTTGAGTAGTGTAAAAAAGTGGCGTCATTATCTACAGCATATTGCGCCATGATTGCTGGCGCTCTTGCATTGATTGCAAAAGCTAAATTAGATTCTGTCTCCGCCTTATCGACTGCCGTATAAGCAGAGGCATTAATAATCAACTGAGGCTGAAATTGATTGAGTAGTTGACTAAGCGCATCTTCATTAGCAAGATCGCATTCGGAGCGTCCAATATACTGAATGATAGGTTTTGCAAGCAAGGCTGCACCGAGCTTACCCAACTCTTCTTGAAAGGCTTTTCCTAATTGGCCATCCTTGCCAAATACGAGGATCTTCATTTGCTCTTTACTTGTACTGCTTCGAGAGCCAGTCACGGTAAGAGCCGCTGACTACGCCCTCAATCCAAACGGGATTATCCAAATACCATTGCACCGTTTTACGAATGCCCGTATCAAAAGTCTCAGCAGGCCGCCAACCAAGCTCACGCTCTACCTTGCTAGCATCAATTGCATAGCGACGATCATGGCCGGGACGATCTTTAACATAGGTAATTTGATCTACATATGACTTGCCATCAGTACGAGGCTTGAGCTCATCCAGAATTACGCAAATGGTTTTAACAACATCAATATTTGCTTTTTCATTCCAGCCGCCAATATTGTAGGTCTCACCTAATTTGCCTTTAGCCAACACTTCACGAATCGCAGCGCAATGATCGCCAACATAAAGCCAATCACGAATCTGCTGACCATCACCATAGATTGGCAGTGGCTTGCTGTTGAGTGCGTTCAGAATTACTAGGGGGATCAACTTCTCCGGGAAGTGATAAGGGCCATAATTATTCGAACAATTGGTAGTGATAACTGGAAATCCATAGGTATGAAACCACGCACGTACTAAGTGGTCAGATGCAGCCTTAGAGGCTGAATATGGGCTGTTTGGCTCATAAGAATTGGATTCAGTAAAGGCGGGATCGGTTGCAGACAAGGATCCATAAACTTCATCTGTAGAAACATGGTGAAAACGGAATTCCTTCTTCGCAGAATCACCCAAACCATTCCAATACTCACGAGCACATTCAAGGAGATTGAAAGTACCCACGATATTGGTAGCAACAAATTCAGCAGGGCCGTGAATCGATCGATCTACGTGGCTCTCGGCCGCAAAGTTCACAATTGCGCGAGGCCGACGCTCTTTCAGTAACATGGCAACTAATTCTTTATCGCCAATATCACCATGGACAAAAATATGGCGCGGATCATCTTTCAAAGATTCAAGCGTAGCTAAGTTGCCCGCATAGGTGAGTTTATCGAGATTAACAACGTCCTCATTACCAGGGACACTTAGCCAATCGAGGATGAAATTACCACCAATAAAGCCAGCACCACCAGTTACTAATATCACGATAATTCCAATATAAATTAATGATTCATTAAAGTTATAGTTTGCTCAAATACTCAATAGCCTTAATTGCAACTAGCTCATTTCGTCTAGTGATTCTATTCATACGACTTATAAATCCAGGATTGTGAAATATCTTTTGATGCCATTTTTCGTAGTTATTTTGAACATCTAAAATAATAGCAGGCAACTCACTTAATTCACCCCAAACAATATACTTTGAATACCCAGTTAACTCCACTAAAGGAGATTTTTCACTAATCACAATTACCCCACATCGAAGAGCGGGCAAAATCCTTAACTCTTCTAAAGTATCATGGTGATCAGTTTGATGAATATTAATTAATATTCTGGTATCACGGTACAACCTCTCGATGCGAGAAAAAATATTATTAATATTCTGACTTTTTACTCCGCTGGACTCTAAATCGAAAATGAATTTCTTTCTTCTGGGCTCATCAGGATTTCCGAATAATGTAATAGTATTAAACGATCTACTCTTTAATTGCTCTAAACAATCTGGTTCTAGCCTGTAGAGTGCTGGACTAATACAAAATAATTTTTTTGAATAAACATCAAAATATGATGCTTGAAAAATATTGAATAGATTGATCCTACTGTAATCAAACACAAGATCCGAGCTCAATAAAAGGCTGGAATTTGAGATTCTAACCATGTAACGATCGGGTGAGTTTGGAACCTCAATTACGCCAGCGATCGCATCTGCTAAATCCCTCGCACCAGGCTTCACTAGAGTGTGTTCAATTTGTAAACAGATTTTTTTAGTTGGCAAAAGATAGTGAAGGGGGCCAAGAAAGTCGCAATTAAAAATAATGATGCAATGCTGATTAACCTTGCTCAATGGTTTAGAGAGGATTTGCTCAATATATTCGTAATAGTCCTTGATTACTCTGTCATAAGAGCCGTTTGAAACCCAATAGACTTTAGATAGTTGAGTACAGCGATAATTCCTGCGCTTAAAAAAATTAACCAGGAATAACCAAAATCCAATTAAATGATTAACTAGCATCCCAAAAAACCTAGAAGGGAATTGCCTAGACTAAAACCTTCAAATATATGACTCAAAATTACATTCCCGGAAATTGAGATACAACATATCTAGATGTTGTCTTGGTAAAGTGGCCAGCATCAATACTTTCGAGCTTATCGCTTGTATCTCCAAAGCGCGTAATACAGCCATCTTGATTACATAAAATATTAGAAATTGAGATGTAGCGCACACCTAGTCTATTGGCCATCCCTGACAAAGACTTGTCAATATACAAAAAATCTTTTTCTTTATTCAGGCCAAATGTCATTCGATAAGGAATATTAGGGTTTTTATCTTCTAAAAATTTGAGGTAAAGCTGTTTATAGAGACCATCACTCCATACGGGTGCCGGACCAACTAAATCAATATTTTTGTAACCAGCCTCATGAAGTTTATTAATCGTACCCTCTATTCTTTTCCAGTCATAGTCGGTCCAATTTGCAGCGATTACAACCCTTGCTGGATTCTGTTTTATGATCTCTTGAAAAATTTTATTACTTACATCCGTGCAGGCCTTACGATTGAGAAGCTCCATATCCATAATTGGCGGACATCCGTTATAGAACCTACGTCCAATTTGGTATTTCTCTCCAAAGCGCTCTTCATAGCCGGTGGTAAGGTGAATTGCATAAGAATCACCCCAAATAAATATGGCCGGCTTTTTCAGCTCAGCCGCAGTTAAACAGGCTTGCGGAGAATTATCTTTAGACTCTCCTTGCTTTGAGCAGTCCATCTTTGGTGCCGCCAAGTCCAAGCCAGATGAGGATGGATTCTTTATGGATAAAGATTGCAAAATAGGAGGCAGCCTAAATTGAATTTGATTAAGCCTAAAAGTTAAGCCGTCACGTTGATAGGTATTTAGCCCAACATAACCAATGATGGTTAATAAAATGACCAGGCTTATGGCTTTCACCCGATTGAATTGATTTTTTCTGATCGGGTTTTCAAGTAAATAATATGTTGCCGCTGACAGCACAAAAGCAGAGACGATGGTCATGACCCTAATTTCAGGAGCGGGCATGCTACCTTTCATCAGTCGCGCAAAGGAAAGCAAGGGCCAGTGCCAAAGATAGAGTGGAAAACTAATTAATCCAATCCACACTAGGGGGCGCTTAGATAGGATTACTCGATTTACCCATGCGTGCTGGCCTGCGGCAATAATTAAGACTGTTCCCAATACTGGTAGCAGCGCCCAAAACCCTGGGAATGTACTATGCTTGGTTATTAACGTGGCACCCAGCACAATAAACAATATCCCGAAAAAAGATGCCCAGTTAGCTAAGCTATTTTTATCTGCAAAGCTCATCCTTGTGTAATTTGCAAAATAGTGAAGTACAGCATTCTCGTTGAGTAATAAGTAGGCCAAAATTGCGCCAGCCATTAGCTCCCAGAATCGATTCATGGGTAAATAAAAAGCGGAGGAGGGATTTAGGCCGTAATTGACCTCATATATGTTCAAGCAAAAAGAGGCTATCCCGATAAGAATACCCACCAAAAGAAAGTTGATTTTTTTCTTACAAGCAAGCCAAAGTAGGATGGGCCAAATAAAGTAGAACTGCTCTTCAATTCCCAAGGACCAGAGGTGCAAAAGAGGCTTCGCCTCGGAGGCATTATCAAAATACCCGCTCTCATTCCAGAGAACAAAATTCGAAATAAAGCTAGCGCCTCCAAAAATATGCATTCCTAATTGCTTAAATTCATCAGCTAGCAAATTGAACCAGCCAAAGACAAAACAAAAAGTAAGAACTACAAAAAGCGTAGGGAAAATTCTCTTTATTCGGCGAACATAAAACTGGGTAAAGCTAAAATTATCGGTATCTAACTGTGAATAAATAATCGTAGAAATTAAAAACCCAGAAATAACAAAAAAGATATCGACGCCAATAAATCCGCCATTCACTAGCTCTGGAAAGGCGTGATACATGACTACAAAAATAATTGCCAATGCTCGAAGACCATCGATATCTGGTCGATAGGCGTTTGATGATCGATGATTTGATTTATTCAGCATGCAGCAGAAGAAATAGGGCGTCTTGAATGATTCTTATAATTAAAGCTAAATCACAAAAGATCTTTATTTTTTAAATAAAACTCTTCGTAAGGATACTGAACCTCATCCTCTAATAATTTTTTTACTCGCTTATCAAACATTCCCTTGTAACCACCAAATAGAATGTCTTTGTATTTTTGTTTTTTTATAAAATTACGATTAAATTGAGAAGCAGTTCTGATGCCCTTGACATAGCCGCCATCTGTAACGTCAGAGTGAATATTGTCAATTAGCGTAATTTCAATATCTGCTATCTCGCGATTAAATTTTTCGTGATATCGCCAATAGAAATCACCATCTTCCTCACCAAGCCCTAATAAACGCTCGTCAAAGAAGCCGACATCAATCACCTCTCGCTTACTCACTACGAAATGGGAAAAACTCCCGTTGATGGTAAAGGTTTCTGGGGCTGTTTGAAGAGCTAATTCAAAATTATCAAAGAAAGATTTTTCATCTTGAGTGAGAATCTTCAGGTCATCATTCAAAATTAATACGCACTCACTAGTTGATGCAAGAACACCCCTATTCCACATTTTTGCCAGCGACTGAAACACCGGAAAAACCATTGGATAGACCTTATCGTGCCGCGCCAGATACTGAAATAATTTTGATCTATAGCTCTGGTCAAAATCTGCATGCGCCGGCCCATTCACGGTCAGAATGATTTCCAGATCAGGCCGCACAGCTTTAATGCTATCAATTAATGGAATTAAATCGCTTTCGAAGCGTTTATCAAAGGTAGTTATTACAATGGAATACTTCATATCGGTATTTATAAGGTAGGGTTTATGACTGTAATTCGAGTTTCCACAATAGGAGCGCCTGGGGACTACAAATCTGGCCTTATTCCCGCAATTTGCAAGAGCTTAGGCTATCAAATCCAATGGGTAGCACCCAAAGACTGCGAGCTTCTAATTATCGGGCCTTTTGAGAATATGGGCAAAAAGAAATTGGGTTGGTGCCCAAAGCCCCTTAGGCCGCTTATGGGCAATTTTCAGCAAACACTGGTAAAGCAGCTTGGCCAACGAAGCTCGAAGCCTCTAACCCTCTTTCAAACTGGCGAAAATATACGCCCTGATTATGTTGAGGTCGACTATTCCATTTCATTTGATCTGGGAATTTCAGGCTCTAAACACTTTCGAATGCCATACTGGATGGAGATGGTTGACTGGTCTGAGGAAGGGGTTACGGGCAATCAAAATCCCCGGTATGGTCGACTCTTAGATCTTGATCGCCTAATGCAGCCTTTGGGTGATCACTTTCTCAAGCGCCCTCAGATTGCCGCAATCTTTGCATCGCACCTACGCGAGCCTAGGGGAACACTTCTTAAGGCCGTCAAAGCACAAATTGAAGTCAAGGAATTTGGTATGACATTCAACCCTAATATTAAGAATCACCTGGAAAGTGGAATCATCAAATACGATGAGCTACAGAATTTTGCATTCAATCTTTGTCCAGAAAACGGCATGTTTCCAGGCTATTACACTGAAAAGATTCCAGAGGCATTTATGGCTGGCTGCCTACCCATCACTTGGGCCGATAACAATGTAAGGGCAGATTTCAACCCAAATGCTTTTATCAACCTAGCCCCCATGTCTGCTGATGGGTTTTCGGAACTAGGTAATCTTTTGCATTCAAAGGACTCTCTCTCTAGATTCACCAATGAGGCGCTACTTACCAACCGCCCCGCCCTGGATCCTCTAAAGCATTTCCTTCAAAATCTCATTAAAACTGCTTTAAGTTAATGCTTAGGAAACCAAGGTGTAGCGCTAAAGCACCTATCTAATATACGAGAAATTGATCGCACTAACTTGGTGTAGCCTTTTACTGGGGTACGCTGAGGCCTGTCATCAATAGTTGATTTAACGCGCGTGATGTCCACCGGGTAGGGTCTCACAGCTAAAAATTCTAGGCCATGTTTTTGATAATGCTCTAAAAAGTGGTCGACTGGCTCATAAATATCAGATGAGGCCTCTATCAAGGTCTGAGCCACCTCAGGCTTTAGCAAATAGGCGGTTGCCCCTACAGCATCACCAATATTTCTGACTAATTGAATGTTATTCAGGGTCTCTATTGACTGAGCCGGTACTTCGTATAAGCCTTGAAGTCTTACAAATGACCAAGCGGATGGAGAGTTCAGTAGCGCGGCAAGAGAGCTCTCAAATTCTGGGCCCAGAATGAAATCATCTTCTAAAACCAAGGTCGGGATATTTTCTTTTACGCAACGCCTCCATGCTTCTTTATGAGAAAGGTAGCAACCAATTTCATTCGGAGTTAAAAAATATCCTTGCAGTCTTTTAACTTTTTGCGCCTTATATTCAACCGGCGGCTGCTTAAGGCTCGACCCATCCACAGCATCTAAAAACTCCCAAAGAGTAGATATTTTTTTCATCTCTTGCTGCACTTTTGCTCGACGATCAAGCGACCGGGCAAGTGAAATCACTAGAATCTGAATGGGTAGTCGAGGAGAATTCATATGAAAGAATTTATAGGTAATGTATTGATTAAAAATAGCTCTGTATAAAACGTACTAAGCGCTTTATCTTTTTCAAGGCGCGAGATAAAGACGATTTAGTTGAGCCGCCGAGATCCATACTTAAATCCCAGCTCGATTGATAAATTACCCCCAAATAATTTGCCGCTAACTTTTTGATTGTTTCACCATTTCGTCGCAATAAGAAATAGTGCCAGTCGTAGTAATAAATACGGAACAACTGCTCAATAGGGTGCAGGGGGATTGCCTTAAAGTTAAGTAAAGCTTCAAGATATAGCAGTGTTTCTGGATGCTGGGCTGTATTGATGTCCCATAAAGTCATCCCTTTGGGTTTTAAAAAATCATCATCCAAAGATCTCCAAACTTTGCTAGACCAAATAAAAGGGGGGCATGGGCAGTAGTAGTTTGGCCCAGACCGCCCAAAAATAGCTTTAACGTTATCCGCCTCAAGACTAAGCTCACCAAGCACTCTGGCCTGACCTCGATTAATCGCAAGCTGGTAGTAGTCTTTATTTTGATACATGACTGTATACGGATTTCCATCACTTGCCATAAAGTCTGACACATGAAAATCTTTTATAAAAATACAGTCTGAATCCAAGCACACATAATTTTCAGACAAACCCAAACGCCAAAATTCCGATTTGATAGTTTGCTGCGATAACCCGCCTGATCTAGTTGCTTCTATTCCAGCAGGGACTCGAGGATTGGATGCAACGATTGACTCATCCGAAACCCATTGATACTCACCAATATCGTCTAGTATGGCAAGTACTTCTTGCTTCTGCTCTTCCGGGGTGGAAATATAAAACGGCATTCCATCGACATTATATTGATTAATTGACTGCGCTAATTTTTTGAGCCGTAAAAAATCTTTTCGGTAAGATTTACAGTAAAGGGCAATTTGGTTCAAATGATTTCCTCTTTGCGGCTTTATTAAATATGATGTTTCTGCACTTCAGTGAGAATCGTATTCACTGCCTGATCAACCCCAATCGGCTTCCAAGCAGGCTGTATCAATTGCTTGCCCTTCCAGTCTAACCAAATTCTCTCTAGAGCTAGCTCAATTGCCCTCGCATCTAATTGTGGACTGAGGTATGCACCGCGATCAAGCAACATCTTATCTAGCTGTGGATTCCGGTGAGTAATCCCCCAAATTGGTCGAGCCGTCCACAGATAATCGTAGAACTTAGATGGGATGTATTCAGCACACCATTCATCGTTACCATGCAATAAAATCAACACATCAGCAGCTTGCATTTTTTCAGCCACTTGTTCGCGGCCAGACTTTCCAGTAAAAGGGTCTCGCTCTAAGCGCCCATGTGCCAGCAAAACATCTTCAAAACCCAATTGCTTGATAGCGTCTATTGAAAGTGAATCTAGAGGTGCGCCATAAGCGTGTACCCGAATCTGATCTCGAGCCTCTGGATATTTTTTTAGCAAAGGCACTAAGGCCTTCAGAATGGTAGAAAGTGAACGGTCATTTGCTAAGGAGCCAAAATGACATAAATTAAGTTGATCTGTGTACTGGTGCGATTGATTGGCATCCAGACTTCCAGGTGGCTTTGCGCCCGGGGTCACTACAAAACCATGCGCATGATTAGGGGTGTTCAGATTAGGGTTGCGCACCTTAGCGTAATGCAAAGCACCGTCGGTAAACCACCAGACTTTGTTGGAAAACCGAGTGAGTTGACTTTCTAAATAGTGGCGAAAACGGGCATCACGATTTTTAGGCTTTTCAAAACCCTGATCTTCTGGATTCTTACGGATAACTAAAGGATCATGCACCTCGGAAATCAACTCAATACCCGTTGCCTTTTTTAACCAAACTCCGGTAAGGTGCGCAGACCACGCACTTCCGACTGAGAAAACTACGTCCACTTTGCCGGCGCGTATTAAGCGCCAACCGTGAAAAAAAGCAGGCAATGTCCAAGACCACTGGCTCGAGTAACCAAGTAATAACTTTTCAATTGCAATCAAAGGTGAAAGCAATAGTGACACTGTTCTGGTTGTGACTTTGTAAATTAAGCCTCGACCATACTTATTGGCAACCCAGTGTCGAAAGTCAAAACGAAATCCTGATGGACCCCAAGCAATAAACTGGTAATGCGGAAAACGTTGGTCTTTGAGTCCAGTAATCGCACTAAATACAATAGGCTCAATACCAGCTTCTAGTAGATAAGGAATCTTATCTGTAATTGTCAAGCTCGCAGCCCGCCCATCCATATTAAATGCATGGGTCAAGATCAGCCAACGTTTCTTATCATTCACTGCTGGTAACTGAATGGTACTTTGTGAACCCAAGGGCTAAATCCGATCTAACTAATTGCCAGCTACTATGGACATGACCGCCATGCGCACTGCAATGCCAAAAGTGACTTGATTGAGTATGACTGACTGAGGACCGTCCGCTACGGTGGAATCAATTTCTACACCACGATTCATAGGGCCAGGGTGCATCACAATGGCATCCGATTTGGCCAAAGCTAAACGGCTAGGCGTTAAACCATACTGCTTGAAGAAAGCATCTCCCTCTGGGACCTGCCCCACTTCCATGCGCTCCTTCTGAATGCGCAAGGTCATAACAACGTCGACACCTTTAAGCCCCTCTTCCATGCCGTGAAATACCTTCACTCCCAGCATATCTAAATCACTTGGCAAAAGACTCTCCGGGCCAATCGCACGAATATCAGTACATCCCAATGTTCTCAAAGCACAGATATTCGATTTCGCTACACGACTATGCACAATGTCACCCACAATAGCGACCTTGAGACCACTAAAGTCTTTCTTAAAGTGACGCATCGTATACATATCCAACAAACCTTGTGTGGGATGTTGATGACTACCATCACCCGCATTCACCACGTGGACATGTGCAGGCACATGTTGAGCGATCTCAATAGGTGCTCTAGAAACGCTATGGCGTACTACAAAAATATCCGCCTGCATGGCAACCAAATTATCAATCGTATCTAGGAGGCTCTCACCCTTATTCGTAGAGGAAGTTGAGATATCGAGATTAATTACATCGGCAGATAATCGTTTTGCAGCAATCTCAAAAGTGGTGCGAGTACGAGTCGAGTTTTCAAAAAACAGATTAAATACGCTCTTGCCACGCAGGAGTGGGACTTTTTTCACTTCTCTCGCAGGGTCTGTCACACTGACAAACTGCTGTGCGGTGTCAAGAATATGGAGGATTTGCTCTTTTGGCAAACCCTCTAAAGTTAATAAGTGAGTTAATTCGCCGGCGGCATTAAATTGATTTACTGGGGCGTTGGCCAAGTTATTAATTCCACTCATTCCGCACGCTCTTCTAATTGGAAGCTGAACTTACCAGCATTGTCTTTTTCTAAAACCAAAATTTGACTCTCTGGGATGCTCACTTGTTCTCCCACGAAGTCTGCTGATATCGGTAACTCACGATTCTCACGATCAGCCAAGACCATCAACCCGACTTGCGCTGGTCTACCAAAATCAAATAACTCATTGAGCGCAGCACGAACAGTGCGCCCTGTTAGCAAAACATCATCGATCAAAAAAATATGGGCTCCGTTCACCTCAAAAGGAAGATGGGTGGGCATGGTGCTGGCGGTGCGAAGCGCTGTCATACCCTTCTCCGCATAGTCATCTCGATGAAACGCCACGTTGATACGCCAAAGTAGGGGAGATTTAAATCGGCGGCTAAACGCTCCGCAATCCAAGCCCCACCCATTGCAAGACCAGCTAGCTCAAATGAATCGCCAGCCTTTTTGCGCTGACTCAAAGTCTCTAGTAATTTCAGATAGGACTGCTCTGCATTCATCTCAACTAATCCAATTCATCTCAAGAAAATACTGCTCCAAAATCAAGGCCGCAGACTGTGCATCCAAATTGTCTCGCATATCGGGGTCACCTTCTAAAACGGCAGAGGTATAGCGCTCATCCACCCACTCCACTGGCAACTGAAAGCGTCCGTGCAGCTGATTCCCAAAGCGGCGGGCCTTGGCACTCATTTCATGTTCAGTACCGTCAGGATGGCATGGCAGCCCCACCACCAATTGATTTGGCTGCCATTCTTTTATGAGGGTCTGAATAGCCCTAAATCGCACATCCTCAGATGGCTCCTCAATAATCTTTAAGGGTTGTCCAGCTTTGGTCAGAGTATTGCCAACGGCAACACCAATCCGCCGTGTCCCAAAGTCAAAGGCCATGATCGTTAACTCTGCGCTCTTATTGATGCCGTCAGGCATGCCCTGCCTCGCCAGATAGATGAGATGGATCAAACCCCAACAGACTCATTGTCCGCTCATAACGCTGGCTAGAGGGAGTATTAAAAATAATTTCAACCATTTGCATTTGGGACAAGGGAACATTGATCCAGCCATTGAGGGTAATTTCTTCCTCAAGCTGGCCAGCACTCCAGCCCGCATAGCCCAAGGTCATTAAGAACTTACTAGGTCCAGAACCTGTTGCAACGGCCTCAAGTACATCCTTGGATGTCGTCATGGTCAAGCCCCCTGGAACGGCTAAGGAAGAGCTGTAAATCACCTCTGTGGTGGGTTCGTGCAAGACAAAGCCACGCTCGATTTGTACTGGACCACCAAAATAGACCGGCTGTTCCGATACTGGCTCAGCCTGCAGCTTAACCTCAATTTTTTCAAATAAGGCACCCATATCGAGTTCGGTCGGGCGATTGATCACCAAACCCATTGCACCCCGTTCAGTATGCTCAAAAAGATAGATGACTGAACCTGCAAAATTGGGATCGACCATCCCAGGCATAGCAATCAGGAATTGGTTTGCTAGATGATCAGCAGAATAAGCAATTGAGGACCCAGCAGCGGAAGCTTGGGAAGTTTGGATGGGTGTTGCAGCTTGGCCCACAGGGGCTTTTTTAGCCGTGTTCATGTGGGTTTATTTTACCGAATTCTCTGCCCTAGTCAGATCTTTCCAGTGACCCGGTAGGCTAGAAGACCGACCGTCTCATGCAGGAAGTTATTCCATTGCCCTGCACCCTCCATCAGATCAAAAGAATCCCAATGCAATCGATTTCCAGTTTGGTAATCAACTGGAACGGGAATCACCACAATCCCTTGTTTTTGGAATATCTTTACCGACCGATACATATGACTCGCTGAAGTAATCAGCAGCCAAGGTTTTAGGGGTGCATCAGCTTCTTTGGCGCTCCTAGCCCCCAACTCCAAGATCATAGGCTTCATCAATATGACATTTTCATAGGTATTACGGGATTGATTTTCATAATGGGCATTTTTGTCTGGCAAACCCTGCTCAGCAACCAATTGCTTAAAGGCGTCTGCCTCGGAGATCCCGACAGGAGATATACGCCCTGAAAAGCCGCTAAAGATAAATGGGAGATCGGGGTATTTTCGAATAAATTCAAAAGCCTTGGTAACTCGCTCAGCAGCCGATCCAATCGAGATCTCACCCCGATCCAGGGCGATTTCACCGCCCTCAACGGCACCACCCAAAATAATGATTCCAGCAAAGTCGGCCTCCGACATCTGCGCAAGCTGAACTTTAGGTACACCATCCTCAAGTGGCCTCAAAAGGACCTCGGAAGTGGGCAACCATCCAACCAGCAATAAGTCTGCCAAAGCTAACAGCAATAATCGTTTGCATAGCTGTGTTTTTCTAAGACTCAGAAACAACAAGCTGAATGCCACAAAAACGATTATCCAATTGAGAGGCTCAATGCAAAACTGAACTATCTTGGAGAAAACAAAAAATAAAGTGTCCATAAATTAGCGATCTATTAATAAGAAGGATATTACTCGCAAGCCAAGCGAATCGGCCTAATTAGCCCTAATATAGGGGCTA
>Ga0164294_10001059_pt1 | contig 25908 bp, 12 predicted proteins | sample GEODES005metaG_FD_111479 | JGI IMG/M metagenome (GOLD analysis project Ga0164294, IMG submission 111479) | Oligotrophic lake water microbial communities from Sparkling Lake, Wisconsin, USA - GEODES005 metaG | ecosystem: Environmental > Aquatic > Freshwater > Lake | place: USA: Sparkling Lake...
CAAATATACAATCCGCATTAACAACTGCTACCGGTAGTCCGTTAGGTGTGGCCGCTGGCATTAATGCCGCGGCATTACTAGCAACACCAATTGCAGATGTCAAGATTGGCAGTTTAAGCTCGGCACAAATCACTGGACTACTGGCGCAAACCAAATCAGCAGTGGGACAAGCATCTGGAATTATATCAGTTGACAAAGGCATTGGACAATTTGGGCTCAGTGCAGAAAAATTAGAAGCTGCTGGATTATTGAAAAAAGGCACAGTATCTGCAATAAAGTCGGGCCCTGTGCCAATACCAACCGCCGCCGACATAGCATTAGCACAAAGAATTGTGGCACAAGGTGGATTTATGACACCACAACAGGTGGCCCTGGGCAACAAGATTAATGCAATGCTCGCATCGCCCACAGTATGGACCGGGCAAAGTGGATGCTATGGACTAACATCATTGTTGGGCAATGACAAATTACAAAGCAACATACAACAAACATTGATGGTGTCAAGCCTTGCAGGATTAAAATCATCTGGTATAGCAACAGGAACAGAGTCACCACAGCAATTCGGCGGTCTGTTGCAGGCAGCAACAAACATAGGAGTTGGTCCTTTAGCTAGTGTTATCAAAGGTATAGCATCAGCTGACGTTAAATCGGCTGTGTCGGCCACTATAAAGGGTGCACAATTTGCCACAAAGTTTGTCGATGACAAAATTGGACAATTTGCTGGATTTGCCAAAACTACTACGTCAGCTACAAACACAGTGAATCGTACAGTTCTTGACCAACAAGTTAAGAACGCACTGGATGCTAAAGTGCCCACACCAGAGTTCAAACCAGTTACTCGAGTCTCTGACAGCCCATCTTTGTTGGATGCACCGAGACAACAGCTTTCAACAACATTTGACAAAGCCTTTGCCTGGCTCTCCGAAATTCAAGTAGCAGAAGAAGCCATATATCGACAATACGTTATTTTAGATAATAAAGCAGTGGTAACCCAGGCAGAAATTGATGCTATAACATCACAAGCATCGGTGGCATTGACCAGGTATGATAGAGAAAAATCAACTTATGTTACCCCGTTAACCACACTAGCAACTACAGTTCCGGCTGACCTAACTCAAGAGGCACAGACATATATTGATACATTAAATCGTTATATTCGATTGGTAGTAGGTATAGCAGAAGCCATTAAATTACTCAAAGCGTCACTAGAACTACGTGCTAAAAATTCCGTATAAATATTATCATGCCAACATTTATCGGATATAACACTATTAATCAGTACAAAAAATTTACACTAACTGATTTTGAGTTAGTTAAACGAGACCTTTCCAACGCCCTTAATATACAACAGGGCGAGCTTCCAGGTCGGCCTGGTTACGGCACTACTATCTGGAGCTATGTGTTTGAAAGCCAAACCCCAGACACAGTAGCATCAATCTTGGCTGAGATACAGCGTGTGGCAGGCGGTGACCCAAGAATTTACATTTCAAGTTCAGAAGTATATCCACAAGAAAATGGCATGCTAATAGAAGTACAAGTACAAATGGTGTCAAGCTCTACTGCTGAACGCTTGAGTATATTTTTTGATCAAGAGAGTCGCCGAGCAAGTTTTATCTAAAACGGCGTACTTTATTTGAATGGTAAATACTCAAACAGTGAGTAGACATGGCAAAAACAGCAAGACAAACAGCAATTTTTGGTGTAGAGGATTGGCAAAGACTCTATCAAACCTATCGCGAAGCCGACTTTCAAAGCTATGACTTTGAGACATTGCGCAAGAGTTTCGTAGATTATCTGCGCCTTTACTATCCTGAAACATTTAACGATTACATTGAATCAAGTGAATTTATTGCGTTGCTTGATGTTATGGCCTTCATGGGACAGGCACTGGCCTTCCGCAATGATCTTAATTCTCGAGAAAACTTTTTAGACACAGCTGAACGACGCGACAGCGTGGTTCGTTTAGCAAATCTAGTTAGTTATACGCCCAAGCGTAACACAGCGGCTCAGGGATTTATTAAAGTGGTATCTGTGTCTACCACTGAAAGTGTTCAAGATTACAATGGTATTAACCTTGCCAACTCTACAATTGACTGGGACGATCCTACCAATCCCAGTTGGTTTGAACAATTTACCACTATTATTAATGCTGCCTTGGTTGACAGTCAAAAGTTTGGTCGCCCCGGGAACAGTAAAACTATACTCGGCGTGGGCACTGCTGACTACACTATTAATCTTATACCTGGATTTTTGCCAGTAGTTCCGTATACCTCTACAGTAGATGGTATCAATATGCCATTTGAAATAGTAAGCTCAACAACATTGGGTCGCGACTATGTTTATGAACCTGCACCACGACCTGGCAGTGCGTTTAATATCATGTATCGCAACGATGGAGAAGGATTTGGCAGCAACAATACAGGATTTTTCTTTTTGTTCAAGCAAGGAGTACTTCAAGACCAAGATTTTAATTTAGCCGAAGCTATTCCCAATCAAACTGTAAACATCAACATTGAAGGTTGTAACGAAGAAGATCATTGGTTGTACAAACTTGATGAACTAGGTAGTGTTGCTACTCAGTGGCAATATGTAGAAAATATTTTTGCTGGCGCAGTTGAACAGTTGGCTCCCAACCAACGCACACTATACTCTATTACCAGCAGAGCGAACGATCAAATTACATTGACATTTGGTGATGGTATATTTTCTAGTGTACCAGTTGGTACATTTCGAACTTACGTTCGAGCATCTAACGGACTTGATTATGTTATCAATCCTGAAGAAATGCAAAATATCACAGTGCCTATTAGCTATACCAGCCGAAGCGGCCGCATTGAAACATTGACTTTTGTATGCAGTGTTACTACTCCGGTAACCAATGCACAGGCACGTGAAAGCATTGCCGAAATCAAGCAACGGGCGCCTGCAAGATACTACACACAAAATCGCATGGTCAACGGTGAAGATTATAATAATTTTCCGTTCACCAAATTTAATTCTATTATTAAGTCCAAAGCTGTGGCACGCAGTGTAGTCGGTACCAGCCGATATATTGATCTTACTGATATAACCGGCAAATACTCAAGCACTAATATTTTTGCAAGCGACGGTGCATTATATCAAGAAAATGTATTTCCTAGTTTTGAATTTGACTGGGTCACTAGCAACGATATTGTAGACGTTATTCTCAACAGTGTAGAACCACTAGTTGGTAGCCGAAGCATGTTGCAATTTTATTATGATAACTATCCTCGCCCGTCACTCACAGTGTTAAACGCTGGATGGAGCCAGGCCACTAGTTTGGTTAACGAAACTACTGGATACTTCTATCAAAACAATGCATCATCTCCGTTGCCCATTGGATCATATACCAACAACAATGCTCAGTATATTACTGTAGGTAGTTTGGTAAAATTTATTAGCCCTCCAGGATACTTTTTTGATGCCAACAATAGACTCAAGGCCGGAACACCAGTACGTGCAGATGAAAAAACAGTGATTTGGGCCACGGTAACTGCTGTAATACTTGAAGGTACAGCTCAGGGTGTTGGTAATTTACCCAACGGCGTTGGGCCTGTTACTCTTAATAATTTTGTACCAACCGGGGCATTAGCTGATGTTGTGATACCTAAATTTATCAGTGACTTGCCGCAGTCTCTTGAGCAATCCATGGTTCAGCAAGCTGAGTTATATCGAAATTTTGGTATTGGTTATAACAATCTCACAGCAACCTGGTATCTTATTACCAGTACTAACTTGGCGCAAGATGCCCCATTTAGTCGTGCCTATGCACAAAACACATCTGGCACAAATCAAGATGCATCTTGGTTGATACAGTTTATCACAAACGGCCAAAGCTATGTTGTTACGTCTCGTGGACTTGATTATAAATTTGGTAGTGTACTACAAACACGTTTCTTCTACAGCGGAGAAGAAGTAGTGTATGATAGTAAAACAGGACAAGTAATTAATGATTTTATTAAAGTTTTAAAAACAAATTCAAGGCCTGACAGTAATTTACCTTTGCCAAGTGATATCGTAACAGACGTTATCGGCCAGCCTATTCAAGGAGATGGATTTGTTAACGACTATGAAGTTATTGTAAGTTTTGCAGACTCAGATGGTGATGGACAAGCTGATGATCCTGATTTCTTTAGGGTCATTGTTGGCCCAATTCCATCTACCCCTAGTGCATCATCACCATATGTATTTTTCAAACAGGAAACTGACTTTGACAACTTAGAACGTTATCTATTGGTAGAGCCAGGCACAGTCAACGCAACATTAGCCACATTAGATGACATTGAACTAGTAAAATCAGAATATATTGATGGGCAAGTTTTTTATGCATACCAGTCAGGATATTTTTATGAATTGGTAGTCACAGTGGTCAACGGTACTGTGTTGCGTAGTTTAGTGTTACGTACAGATTATCAAGTCAAGGTTGGCCGCGGATCTCTAGGATTCCAATATCGACACAATAGTGCTCTTACTAACGTGATTGATCCAGGTGCAACCAATATTATTGACTTGTATCTAGTGACCAATAGTTATTATACTGCCTATCAAGATTACATCAAAGATACAACTGGTACTGTGGCCGAGCCTTCGCCTCCAACCATAGCAGAACTTAGTACTACATACTCTCAACTCAATGACTATAAAATGGTCAGCGATAACATTGTAATGAATTCTGTAGTGTTCAAACCACTTTTTGGTGCCAAGGCCCCATCTGCACTACAAGCCACAATTAAAGTTATACGAGCACCAAATACAGTGGCATCGGACAGTGAGATCAAAAGCCAAATGATATCCAGGATTAATGATTATTTTACAATTGATAAATGGGATTTTGGAACTAACTTTTTCTTCTCTGAGTTGGCCGCTTACTTGCACCAACAACTGGGATCCATTGTGAGTTCTGTGGTACTTGTACCTTTAAATCCTCTAAAGTCATTTGGCGATCTATACGAAATACGGTCAGCACCAAATGAGATATTTGTTAGTGCCGCTACAGTAGCAGATATAGAAGTGATAGATGCACTAACACAAAGTAATATTCGTAGCCAAACAACTGTGTCAGGGCTTTATCCTGTAACAAGCATCGGAGCCGCAGGGTCCACTATCGGACAAACTGGTATTGCGCCTCTGACCACTGGCGGGAGTAGCACTTAATGGCATTGAATAGAACTGTAAATTTATTACCTGAGATTTTTCGCACTGATACCAACCGCAAGTTTTTAGCGGCAACATTGGATCAACTTACCCAGGAGCCCAGTCTTAAAAAGACACAAGGTTATGTGGGACGCAGAGTAGGTCCAGGTGTTAATCCGTCTGACAATTATGTAGTTGAGCCAACCGCTGTACGCAGTGACTATCAACTTGAGCCAGGGGTGGTATTCTTAAAACCTAAAACCGGCACGGCTGAAGACGCAATCACATATCCTGGCATGATTGATTCTTTGGCATTGCAAAATGCCAAGACAAACAAACAAGACCGATTATGGGAGAGTGAATATTATTCATGGGACCCATTTTGCGATTTAGATAAATTTACCAACTACAGTCAATACTATTGGCTGCCAGGAGGCCCTGACTCGGTTAATGTATCTTCGACAGACATTCCCTTAACCGATGATTTTGTAGTCACTCGAAACGAACTTGACTACACATTTTCTGGAATACCGGGCGAAAATCCCATAGTGTATATGGCACGTGGCGGAACTTATAATTTCACTACTAATCAAACTGGGCATGCATTTTGGATACAATCGGCACCCGGCATTAGTGGCACACTACCGGCAACCCCCAATGTCAGCAGTAGAGATGTGTTGGGAGTGGTCAATAATGGTTCAGAAACTGGAGTTACTACATTTTATGTGCCCGCAAAAACTGCACAGGATTTTTATTATACATTACCTACACTGATACCTGTTGATTTGGTTTCCGATATTCAATTCAGTCAAATCAACAACATTCAACTGTCTGCATTTTTAGAACAGTACCCAACAGGTATTGACGGAGAGACTCAGCTCGATGGCAAGACTTTAATTTTTAGTAATAATATTCAAGATGCAGCTCAAGGCGGCTGGCAAATTATCACCAACAGCAGTGTTATAGATATTACCTCACAGAGCCAACGATACAGTGTATGGACTGTTAGATATGTGTATGACAGTGGGCTTGATCCGTTGATTACGTTGTCTAGCACAGCAACAGTTCCGAATCTCACCAAGTTTAGTATTCTCTACGGTGCCGCATATAGTGTTACCCAATGGTATAAAGATTCGTCGGGGTATTTTGAGCAAGTTCCTTTGCTAAGTGCTGTTCAGGACGTATTGTATTATCAAGATGGATCTAATCCAGAAATTCGTGGAGAAATTCGATTAATTGATTTTCAAAACATCGAACCAATTGACATCAATGACATAATCGGGGCAAAAAATTACACAGCTCCAAATGGAGTTGTATTCACCAATGGACTCAAGGTTCAATTTCGTGGACCGACTGTGCCAGCCCAGTTTGAAAATCTTGAATACTATGTTGAGGGAGTAGGAACTGGTCCTGGTGGACAGTACCGTGTGGGATTTGTTGACGGCGAAGCATATTTTGGTGTGTACCATTTGGTTAATAATCAAAAAGTAACCGGAACAGTAACTGATACTACATTCCAGCAATACATTTACGACACAGTTGAGGAAAGTATTGCCAACCGAGGTACCGGCACACCATTAGGAGCACCCCTGCCGCAGGTGTCGGTTCCCGGGGCAGACATTGGCAACGGCATTAGACTGGTTTCGGTGTCTAGTCTTGTTACTCCTGAGACGTACACCAAGAATGAATTAATACCATATGACAGTTTGTCCTATGATGAAGGCCCATACGATGACAGTTTAAATTCTCCACTAATACAAGATTACATCACTCAAAATCGTTCTAGCAGTGATAGAAACGCCTGGAGTCGTAGTAATCGCTGGTTCCATATTGATGTTATTAATTACACGTCTGAGCTCAATAACATTACTCCGGTAATAAACAACGTTCAACGAGCAAGCCGCCCCATTGTTGAATTCCGTGCTAATTTAAGACTTTGGAACATGGGCACCCTGGCCAAAGATCCTGTTAATATCATTGACTTTACTGAAACAGATGCTCTTAGTAACATTAATGGACAAACTGGCTATGGAATTGATGGATATACATTTTTAACTGGTACTCGGGTTATTTTTGCTGCCGATCTAGATGCGCAAGTTAGAAATCGCATATATGAAGTAAAATTCATAGACCCTGACAATAGCGGGAGATTAATAATTGATCTTGTACCAGCGTATGACAGTGATTTACAATTGTCACAAACAGTGGTATGCCTTAACGGGGCAATCTTGCAAGGGGTATCATTTTGGTTTGATGGTGTAACTTGGCAACAAGCACAACAAAAAACTAATGTCAATCAACCGCCTTTGTTTAATGTATACGATGGTCAAGGGCGAAGCTTTGGTGACAGAACTGTTTACCCAAGTAGTTCATTTGAAGGCTGTCGACTATTCGGTTATGCAGAAGGACTAACATCAACAGTTGATCCAATATTGGGATTGTCGTTGAAATATCTCAACATCAACAACGTGGGTGATATTGTATTCCAAAATTATCTGTACTCAGATAATTTTATATATGTTACTAATAGTATCAGTACTGAGGTTCCAGTAAGCACAGGATTTGTAAGACAATACATTGATCGAGTTACGTTTAGCAATCAAATTGGTTGGCAGACCGCAGCCGCAGCCAGCCGCAGCCGACAGGTATTTAGATTTGTTGCTGATGGTTCTCCATTAATACTTGATGTACCAGTTGACCAAGCACAACTGCTTCCAGCAGTACAGGTCTTTATTGGCAGCGCATTTATTGATCCAGGACGATACACTGTTGTTGTGTCGGGCAATAATACAACAATCACATTTGGTACGCAGCCTGTTGCGGGATCAATAATTGAAGTCTTGGCCACGTCAAACCAAGCAAGCTCAGTGGCATTTTACGAAGTTCCTATCAATCTTGAAAATAATGCACAAAATGGAAATAGTACTAGTTTCACGCTTGGTACAATTCGTACACACTATGAAACAATTGCACAGAACTTAAAACTTTTAACTGGTCCTATTAACGGCGCCAATAATTCTCGCGACCTTGGGGACATAATCCCATACGGCACAAATATTATTCAAAACTCGTCCCCATTATTGTTAGCTGGTGTGTTTTTGCGCAGACAACAATATGAGTTGTTTAACTCTTTGAACTTTAACAGCCAAGAATATACCAAATATAAAGCATTGCTCTTGGACTTGGCGGCACGCGGTGATTTTATTAATTCAACACCCACACAAGTGCTAGATGTTATTACTCAAGAGATTGCACTCACCCGCAATGAATCATTCCCATTCTTCTGGACTGACATGTTGCCTGCAGGGGAAACCTACACTGATCTAAGTTATACAGTTACCCCAATTACAACAGGAACGTTTGATACCACCGCGGTTTATGATCTAACATCATCAAACTATCAAGCAGTGTTGGTGTATTTGAACGGAAATATTTTAACCCTCAATCGAGATTATACAGTGCCGGTTGATACAGCAACGGTGGTTGTGTCAGTAACCTTGGCAGTGGGTGATGTAGTTACTATTCGCGAATATGCTACCACTTACGGAAGCTTTGTTCCTAATACTCCTACCAAGATGGGATTGTACCCGGCCTGGCAGCCCAAGATGTATCTTGACGAAGCATATCTAACTCCTACTATGGTCATTCAAGGGCACGATGGTAGCATCACAGTTGCCTTTGATGATGTTCGGGACGCAGTGTTGCTGGAGTTTGAAACTCGGATATACAACAATCTCAAGATCCACAGTCGTATACCTCTTACTGTAGTTGATGTTGTGCCCGGACAGTTCCGTGATACAAACTATACGCTAATAGAAATCAACAATATTTTAACTCCAGACTTTTTGAGCTGGATTGGCTGGAACAAGCTTGACTATGTGGCACAAGACTACGTGGCAGGCAATCCCTTTACATACAACTACAGTCAAAGCGGCAACAAGCTAACCCAGCAACCACTGCTTGGCGCCTGGCGCGGTATCTATAACTATTTCTACGATACCATGACCCCGAACACCACCCCTTGGGAAATGCTAGGATTTACTGAACAGCCCGAATGGTGGCAAGATTACTATGGTCCAGCACCATACACATCAGGTAACCTGGTGTTGTGGCAAGATCTTGAAGCAGGGTTTATTGCAGATCCAAACAACCCACGATTTGCTCCTGAGTATGCAAGACCAGGATTAACTCAAGTGATCCCAAGTGGGTCGCAAGGAGAACTGTTACCACCTACTGAATCAGTACTTGGTAACTATGATGCCACAAGCTTCCGACGTAGTTGGGTATTTGGTGACGATGGTCCTGTTGAAAGTGCGTGGAGGACCAGCAGTGCTTGGCCATTCTCTGCAATGCGTTTGTTAGCATTGACTAAACCTGCAGAATTTTTCAGCTTGTTTGTTGATCGAGATCGCTATGTATACAACACAACATTAAATCAATACTTGTGGGATCAACGCTATAGACTGACCCCAGAAAATATTGCTCCGCTTAACGGATCAGCAGTGAGCCGTGCCAGTTACATCAACTGGGTCATTGATTATAATAGACAGCGCGGTGTTGACAGTTCGGTTGACCTTGCAGTTCAATTAAATTCTCTAGATGTACGACTGTGCTGGCGCATGGCAGCATTTTCAGACAAGCGTTACCTCAAAATTTATACTGAACGCAGTACGCTGGGCGGCACAAACTCTAGTCTGTTGCTGCCTGACGAAAGCTATCAATTACTGTTATATCAAAATCCTCCGCTTAACAAAATAACCTACAGCTCAGTTGTGGTGCAAGTGGTTGACGGCGGCTGGGCGGTGTATGGGTATAATAACTCAGCCGCTTACTTTGAAATCTTAGCATCAAAACCCAATGGTCTTTCTGTTACCATTAATGCTGGTGGAAGTTCTGAACGTGTTCCTGTAGAGTACACTAACACAGTAGTGCAAGTACCTTACGGTTATGTGTTTACAAACCGAGCAGCCGTGTGCGACTTTTTATACAGCTATGGTGAATTACTAACTCAACGTGGTCTGGCATTTGAGGGATTAGAAAACGGTTACATCATGAACTGGCAACAGATGGCCCAGGAATTCTTGTACTGGAGTAATCAAGGCTGGCAAACAGGTACCAGCATTGTCAATCTCAACCCCGGCGCCACAAGCATCAGCGTAACTCAACCAGGGGCTGTAGTAGAAAGTATTTTCCCACCTCGACCGGACAGCGTTGTTCTCAACCAAAATCGCACTGCAATACCGCCATCTGAGTTGGTGATTGATCGCCTGGAAAACACATTTAAAATTACCAGTGTCAATTCTAATACCATAAACTTTTTAAATCTACGATTTACTGCGTATGAGCATCTGATGGTGCTTGATAACCGTAGTATTTTTGCTGACTTACTTTATGATCCAGTTACCGGCGCCCGCCAAAGTCGAATATTGGTAGCAGGGTGGCTAAGTGGGGATTGGAACGGCACCGTCGACGCCCCAGGCTTTGTGCTCAATCAAGACAACATTCAAGAATGGGTACCAAACCGCAAATACTCCAAGGGTGAGATTGTGTTGTTTAAAGACCAGTACTGGTCTGCCAATAGCATTGTTCAACCATCGGCTATGTTTGATTTTAATGCCTGGATCAAGAGCGATTACAATGAAATACAACAGGGTCTATTGCCCAACGCCGCTAGTGTTAGCAATCAACTGGCACAATCATACAGCGTGTACGATGCTAATCTTGAAACTGAACTTGATTTATTCAGTTACGGATTGATTGGATTCCGCCCAAGACAGTACATGCAGAATCTAAATCTTGACGATGTAAGTCAAGTGCAGTTATACCAACAATTCCTTGGCAGTAAAGGAACACGACCAAGTTTAGAAATATTTTCCTTTGCTGATCTTGGTAAAGAAACAGCACAGTACGACATTTATGAATACTGGGCAATACTCCGTAGCACCTACGGAGCAAATGCCAACCGAAGTTACTTTGACTTATTATTAGATGCTTCTAAATTAGTTAGTGATCCAGCATTGGTACAAGTTATCAATCCAGGTACTGTAAGCCAAGCAGATCAAACAGTGTTTGTTCAAGACATACTAAAGAGTAATTACAAAATTACATCGCCTAATATACTGCCTACCACCTTGGTAATTCCAGACAATGCATTGCCCACCGCAGGCTATGTTGATCTAGAAGATGTTGATATTACAGTATTTGATTTGAGTAACAATGATACATTAAATGCTCAGTTAGACAATATTGGTGTAGCCACTACGGTTTGGGTAGCCCGTGTTAACACATACGATTGGGCAATATATCGTAGTGAAAAGGTCCCTGGCGCCATTGTATCCGTTGAGGACAATCTCAACAACAACAGTATAGTTACTTTTAATCAGGCTCACGGACTAACTGCCGGGGACACAGTAATCATCAAGTATTTTTCTGATGCCATCAACGGTGCTTATCAAGTACTAAGCGTTCCTTCTATCTTTACAATAATTGTTGATTACGCATTTACCGGATTTCAAACTACCGAAGTTGGCAATGGCTTTGCATTCACGCTACAACCATCTCGAGTTCATCAACCATCAGACATAAAGTTATTACCATATGCAAATGAATTACTCCCTGGATCACGTGCGTGGGTTGACGACAATTCTTTTGGTCGCTGGACAGTTCTAGAAAAGACTGATCCATTCGTTCAAGCCACACCCCTGACGCCGTTTACACCAGTCACTGGCAGCCGCTTTGGGTCAAGTCTAGCACAAGGATTACTAAACATAAGCGCACTAGTTGGTGCCCCAGGATACAACCCTAACAATCAAGCAATTGTACCGGGTGCAGTGTATGTGTATGTTAAAACCGACCAAGATGTATACGATCAAAATACTATTTTGACATTGAATGCAACAAACGCTTCTGGGTATGGTAACTCAATGGACATCGGTAACAAGAGCTGGGCCATTGTAGGAGCAAGTGACAGCAATTACGGTCAAGGTTATGCCGCAACAATATACGTTGCGCCCGGCACCAGTGTATTTGAACAAAAACAGTTGTTGGTAACACCCGACCGAAACTTTGCGGGCGGCGAATTTGGATTCTCAGTAACCATGAGTCTAGATGAGCAATGGATATACATTAGCTCACCTGGGCATAATCAAGTACACGCCTACGCTCGCACAGAAGTGCAACACCAATTTGTTGAATACACCACAGACGGAACAACTGCAACATACAACTGGAATAATAGTATCATTGCTGATTACACTAACCCAAGACAATTGTTTGTTAAATTAGAAGGTAGTACTTTATCATATCCAGCTGATTACCTGGTCAACGAATTTGATATTGTATTAAATTCACCACCTGTTGCCGGACAACAATTATCTATCAATAGAAGTTACGCAGTACAGTTGGATCAAAAATTTACAACTGGGGTAGTAGCAACTGGAGGTAGTGGCAGTGGTGCAACATTCTCAGTAAACAACGTCCGTGGAGTTTATACAGTAAACATTGAAAATGGTGGAACTGGTTATACTGTGGGAAATACATTGACTATACTAGGTACCAATGTTGAGACTCTGGACACTCCTGCCAGCAATCCTGCAAACAACATAACAATCACAGTGGCCACTGTTAGTGGTAGTGGCGTAATACTCAGCATTAATTACCCAGTAACTGGAAGTGGTGTTAGCACCCAAGATCATTTTAACTTAACTGATTATCTTGCCACAGCAGTTGACATCTACTCGTTTACTGTCACAGTCAACGAAGTACTGATGCGTCCAGAGATCGATTACGATTTTAATAGCGATAGCAGTTTTATTGATCCAATGATGTTGGTTTTTACTACACCCCCTCCAGCAGGAGCAAGAATCATAGTCAATAGCTCGACTTATTTTAGTTATGTGGCCACACTGCCCACAGACGGTCTAGGATTGACCATTGGTGATCGTTTTGGTCACTCTATCAGTTGCAACTCAACTGGCAGTCATATCACTGTTGGTACACCCAATATCAACAATGACACCGGACGAGCGTTTGTGTTTGATCGCAACATCCAGCAATTTATTGTGAGCAATGCCGCACAAACCAACTACTATCCCGAACAAAGTCTTGAGACGCCGGGAGCAGTGATGGTCTTGTTAAACGGCACATATTTGTTGCCTAACACACTCAATCTCAATGGTGGATTTGATATTGACGTTAGTGACCCATACAATCAATTTGTTAATATAACTGTCACACTATCTGTGGGCGATGTAATTGAAGTTTCAACAAATCAATTTACGTTGTTGGAAGTTGTTGATTCAGTTAACTCATCAGATGAAGCTCAGTTTGGGTACAAAGTTGATCAATGTATCAATGACTGTAGCTGGTATGTATCGGCCCCGTTTGATTCATCTGTTTTGACACAAGCCGGACGAGTTGAGTTCTGGCAGAATCAAAGTCGTGTGTACGGTACTACAACTTCTACAGTGGCTAACCCAACACTGACAACAGGCAATTTTGTTCGTATTGACAACATATTTGTAGCAATTGATGGCACCACAGTAACAGATTTTGTTGACAGTATTAACTCAGCTAACATTCCTAATGTTGTTGCTTCTTTAACTGCTGATCTAATACTAGAAGCTGATGGATCATCCAAGGTATACGATGTTGGTAACATTTATGCAGCCGCAAGCACCATAGCCGAAACTATTGTGTATGTTGATAATGTGCTACAGACATACAACACCGACTATGTGTACAATAACACCACACAACAAATTACATTTACCAATGCGCCATTTAATACTGCTGAAATTTTAATTGTGTCAGGTCGTGTGACAATTAGTGTTAAAAACTATGACGCTAGTACTCCGGGCAACAGATTACAAGTATTACCCGGAACTGGAACGTTGTTTGACGATTTAGGATTTAACACTTACATCCATGAACAAACTATTGTTAGCCCAGTCCCACAAGTTGAAGCACATTTTGGTCAAGGGTTGTTTATCAGTGACGATACCACAACCTTGCTGGTAGGCGCCCCTAACGGCAGCATGATTCTTGCTACCACCTTTGACCTAGATAAAACAAGATTTGATTCAGATAGCACAAACTTTGCTGATGCAACTCCCAATAGTGGTGCTGTGTATTCGTTTGACTCGCTACCATCAAACAATCCAACTGCATCTAACCCATTACAGTTTGTGTTTGGGCAACAGTTTGTTAACAACAACGTGCAGTCTACAGATAAATTTGGTTATGCAATTGACTATTCAACTGGGTTGTTGTTGATCGGTGCCCCTGGTACTGATTTTAATAACAACAGCCAAACTGACTTTGGTCAAGTACTGCAATATCACAACCTTGAAAATTTACCGGCATGGCAAGTATTACGCTTACAGCAGCCATTTGTTGATGTGAACTTGTTGGATACTGTGTTCATATACGATAATGTCACTAGCCAACCACTTGAATACTTTGATTATTTTGATCCGTTACAAGGTCGAATACTTGGCGCAGTAAGACAAAATATCAATTATATTGGCGCTGTGGATCCAGCCGCATATAACACCGGTAGTTTAAACAATTATGGTGTGCGATGGGCAGAAGAATACGTGGGACAAATTTGGTGGGATACCAATAATGTTCGATTCATTGATCCACACCAGTCACAACAGACGCCGCGTGGCCCCGAATCCGACATTGTTTATGCAAGCCGTCGATGGGGACAAGTGTTTCCTGGAAGCTCAGTTGACGTTTACCAATGGATTGTTAGCTCGGTGCCACCAATTGAATATACCGGCCCCGGGACTCCCAAGGACACTGCCAGTTATACAGTACTGACATCATTAGACCAACAGGGATTTTTAACTACTCAATACTATTTCTGGACGTCAGGTCTAACCACCACTGCTACTTCAGCTGACAAGACATTAAGTATAACTTCGTTAGCTCGATACATTGAAAATCCTCGCAGTAGCGGCATTCCTTACATTGCCCCAATTACAGCTAGCACAGTTGCTATCTATAACGGACTATCATATATTAATTCGTTGGACTCGGTGTTACACATTGAGTACGACAAACAAGTTACAGACAATGCAGTACACGTTGAATATCAACTGATTGCACAAGATCGGCCAGAGGCATTTTTGAATGCTACTTTGTACAGAAAATTGTTAGATAGTTTGTCAGGTGAAGACACAGCCGGTAATGCAGTTCCTGATCCTTTCTTGACACCTACTGAACAATATGGAGTACAGTTCCGCCCACGACAAAGCATGGTCATAAATCGCTTCTTGGCGTTAAAAAATTATATTACACAAACTAATACAGTATTAGCACAATTTCCAATATCTGAAACACGGCAATTTAATTTGCTCAATAGTTCAGAACCGGTACCAAGCTCAGCATCGGGCGCCTGGGACAAACGTGTGGCCAATCAAGAAGAACTTAGTTATCAAGATTTGTTAGCAGTTCCATTAGGATACAAATACCTTGTGTCAAGCGACAGCACACAAAATGGTCTCTGGACTATTTACGAAGTACAAGCTGGTGTACTGCCTGGTGTGCGAGATCTGGGTCTTGTGCGAGTACAAAACTACGATACACGGCGTTATTGGAACTACATCAATTGGTATAGTCCTACATACAATCAATACCAACGAATTTTACTTGAAGTACCAAATAGATCTAGTCTAGACACCATTACAGTGCCTGTGGGTAGTGCTGTGCGTGTGACTTCTAATTCAGTTAACAAGTGGGAAATTTATTTGTTAACAGTGACTGGCTGGGTACGAGTTGGATTACAGGACGGCACAATCGAACTGTCATCGGTAATTTGGGATTATACTGCTGGAAGATTTGGATTTGACAGCGAAGTGTTTGATGCACAGTATTATGATCAAGCGCCAATGATTGAGACTCGGCAAATACTAAAAGCAATCAATGAAGAATTGTTCATTGGAGATCTGTTAATTGAGCGTAATCGATTGTTGGTATTGATGTTCAATTATATTCTCAGTGAACAGTTGGCACCTGTTTGGTTGACTAAAACCAGTCTAATTGATGTTGATCACACTATTCGTGAACTGCTGCCATACCCAATATACCGTGCAGACAATCAGGACTTTGTGCTCAATTACATCAACGAAGTCAAGCCATATCATGTGCAAATTCGTGAATTTAATCTCAAGTATCAGGGATCAGATCAGTACCTTGGCTCATTAACAGATTTTGATTTGCCTGCATACTATGATAATGCAAGAAGCATGTTTATTAGTCCAGTTTTAGATAACACAGGCACACTCAGTACCACAAGTAGCTTGCCTAGTACTGATCCAATTTGGTATACGTTCCCTTGGAATCAGTGGTACCAAAATTATCTACTGTCGATTCAATCAGTTCAAATCTATGCACCTGGCTCGGGATACACAACCCCCCCAATTGTCATAATCACAGGTGATTGTGTGCAACCTGCAGTTATGACTGCACAAGTTAATACTGCTGGGGAAGTTGTAGGCATCACCATAGTTGATCCGGGACAAGGGTATAGTACCACTGCCATAATCACACTAGACAGCAGTACCGGCACAGGCGCAGAGGTATATGCGGTCATGGGAAACAACATGGTTCGCAGTATTGCAACCACTATCAAATATGATCGATATCAGTACACATCCACAGTGCTGACATGGGAACCCAATGTCAGCTATGATGCTGGACAGCAAGTTCGTTATGCTGATCGAGTGTGGTCTGCAAATGCCGATAATACTGTATCAACTGAGTTTGATTCAACTCAATGGACAATTGTCCCTGCTAGTGAACTAAGTGGCGTTGATCGTACCATGGGTTACTATGTGCCCACAGTAAATCAGCCAGGTCTTGATCTTGCACTATTGATAAGCGGTGTCAGCTACCCCGGAGTACAGGTGGCCGCGCCAGGATTTGATCAGAACACTGGGTTTGACGTTGGCAACTTTGACATGACGCCATACGATAATTACTCAATTGATCCTGAAGGATTTGTAACATACGATCCTGCAATTCTTGATGCAATTTATGCAAGCAACTTTGTTGATCCGTATCTGGGCACTCGTCCGACTGATGTCAATGTTGATGGCGGCGCATTTGTTGACACATATGAAAGTCACGCACCAGAAGAACTTGTACCTGGCATTACATATGATACACTGGACCTACGAGTGTTTACCACCCCCGGTGCAGACTGGGCAGGTGATGGGCACGGGTTCCCCTTGCGCGAGCGTAATTTTATCTATAACTCGTTAGTGCCTAATTTAGATTTTTCTGGGCTATTGTACAATCCTGCCACAGTTGAAGTGTATAACCAAACAACCGGTATTAATTTAAATCTTGGAGTTGATTATGTAGTTGATTGGGTAAATTATGTGGTTACAATCACATCGCCCATTGTAAATGGCAATATACTAACAGTAGTTGTGTATGCGCTCGGCGGCGGCAATCAATTGTTTACTCAAAGCTATGTTGGAGATGACATTGGTAATGAGTTGATTATACCAATGACTGAATCCTTGGTGTCGAGTGTTGTGGTATTTGTCAATGGATTACAATACACCAATTTTACATTCACTGCTGTACTACCAAGTGGTTACACCTTGATTGAATTTGCAACAACATTTACAGATCAAGATCGGGTAGGAGTGACGCTACTAGGGGGCGATAACACAATTGCCAGCTGGAGTTTGCCAGTTGCTCAATATATTGTCAGTGATGGTAGTTTAACATATAATTTGACCAATAGTTTACAAGGAACCAATCCTGTCAACGTTATTGTTAATAAAAATGGTATAAGAGCAATTCCTTCAGAAACGTCTGAATCAATTGGTACCGGGGTTCAAACAGTATTCCCATTACCCGATGGAAGACTATACGATTTGGATCTTGTGTCAGACAACGATGTTACAGTTTTTGTTAATGATGTTCAATTGATATTGGGCGTGGGATTCACAGTACAAGCACCTGGCACTGTGCCTCGGTCAGTTGTGCTGGCCACTGCACCACCCCCTGTGTCCAGAGTTCTTGTTAGTGTAAAAACCAGAGCCCAGTATTGGATTGTTGGCAATCAAATTACATTTATACCTTCACAGGGCTTTATTCCCGCAGTTGGAGATATCATTTCTGTCACAACCTGGAACGATACCAACCAACAAAATATTCTAACTCAAGCATTTGCTGGACCTGAAACATCTGGTACCTTAATAACACAACCGTATGATTCAACTGTTTACGACGAGGGGCCTACAGCCAATGATCCTGGATCTTATGATTATTCAGAAGGCATATTGGTACAAAATAATCGATTTAACCTTGGAAGATTAGTTACCGATCCTGAACGATTGGTTGTAACTCTCAATGGACGTTATTTGTTTAACAACCAAGGGTACACTGTGTCGGATACCTATGTACTGTTAACCGGACCAATAATCAATGCCGCCGACATTGTTGTTATTACCAGCTTTGCAAATGACATTGTGCCAGACTCAATGGCGTTCCGTATATTCCAGGACATGCGTGGACAACAAAATACATATCGGATCACTCATGAAACCAGCACAGAATTAGTTGTACCACTACTGGCTTCCGATGACGTTGTGTATGTAGCTGATGCATCGGTACTGGGAGAGCCTGAGCTTGCTTATGGTATATTTGGTATTATCACTATCAATGGAGAGCGTATCACATATCGAGATCGTGACACAGTTCTTAATACTGTAAGCGGATTACGTCGCGGCACCGCAGGTACTGCGGCAGCCAATCATAGCACCGGGGCACCAGTGTATGACATGAGTCGTGGCAATTCATTACCGGCTCAATATCAAAATTATACACAGGTACAAAATCTAATAGGAGATGGAACAACTATAACTTTTGAAGCCACAGACATATCAGTAGCCGATGTAGATTCAACTGAACGTCTAGAGGCTGTCATAGTGTATGTGGGCGGAACATTACAAACTGGTGGCTATACTATTAGTTCGGCTGACCCATTAACTATAGAGTTTGACACAGCGCCTGATTCAGGTTATCAGGTCTCAATACAGGTCAATCGTGGGGTAACTTGGTACGCACCCGGGGCTAGCACCCCTAGCAATGGTGTTCCTTTACAGCAAACCGACACCGTGGCTGCAAGATTCCTGAGAGGTATTATTTGACATAAATATTTTACTATGACAGACAATAAACAAATTCCACCGCCTACTACAAATGTTGCACAAAAATCACATAAACCTGACGATGCGGGCAACATAGTAATCAGCGGGTTTGTGCGTATTAGTGACCCAGAAACAAAAGAAACTATCCTTGAGGTACGAGAATAATGTTAACTATCCCAGTGGCTGTGCAAGGATTCCTGCGCATTTATGACCCAAATAATCAAGAAACATTTGTTGAAAAACAAAATGCTATTCATTACGAAAACATGAGTATTGCATTGGCTCAGAGTATTGCTGATAAAAATATTGGATACATCTATGCCATGGCATTTGGTAATGGCGGATCTAGTGTAGATCCCACAGGGGTTATTACATATTTGCCCCCAAATACAACAGGGCAAAATGCAGATTTATATAATCAAACCTACATCAAGGTTGTAGACCAAAATTCAGCAGCCAACACTGACCCCACCCGCAATAATTTAACAGTATTGCACACATCCGGGCAAGTTTATACAGATGTACTAGTAACTTGTTTGTTGGATTATGGTGAACCATCCGGGCAACAAGCGTTTGATAATAGTACAAATTTTAACGGTGAGTATGTTTTTGACGAACTAGGGCTCAAGGCATGGGAAGGATCTTCATCTGATCTTATTCTTTTAACTCACGTAATATTCCATCCTGTACAAAAAAGCTTGAATCGACAGATACAAATAGATTATACAGTTAGAATTCAAACACTAACCAACCTTAGTGTGGCATAAATATCTATATATAAAATGCCCATAAATACGGTAGACACGGAGTAAACAACACATGGCATATACCATTAACTTAACGGATGGCAGTATATTTGCAACAATTGCAGATGGTACCATCAACACAAGCTCTAGCATGATCCTCGTAGGTAAAAACTATGCTGGGTATGGTGAGTTTTTAGACGAAAACTTTATACACTTGCTGGAGAGCGGTGCCAATAATACCGCCCCGAGTGCTCCGTTGACTGGCCAACTTTGGTGGGACAAAACCAATAATGTCATGAAAGTTTACAACGGCAGTACTTTCAAGGTCATTTCAGCAAGTACTGCGTCTGCTAGCGCACCAACCAGTAACGTGGCTGGTGATTTATGGTTTGATACAGTTAATCAACAATTAAAAGTCTACAATGGCAGCGCCTGGATCTTGGTTGGCCCTGCATCAACATCTGGGCAAGGCACATCTGGCGCAATTGTTACAACTTTAGTGGACAATCTCAGTAATGACCACGTTGTAATACAACTATGGACCAATGATGTCATAGTAGGTATTATATCCAAAGATTTACCAGCCTGGACCCCAGTACCATCTATTACAGGATTTGCTACAATCAGCCCTGGCTTTCAACTAAGCTCAACAGTGTCAGGGGCATATTTCCAAGGCACTGCAACTAACGCACTAGCATTAGGAGGTTCAAACGCAGCCTCATTCTTGAGAGCCAACACCAACGTTACCACTTCTGGCACGTTTGGTATTTTAAACAACGGTGGTCTCACAGTTGGTGCAAATCAAGATGGCAAGCTACTAGTTAATCCGTCTACTTCGGCAGTAACTTTACAAAATCAAACAGCGGATTGTAATGTCAGTATCATTGTCAATGATGGCGGCGTACAAACCACTGCATTGTCTGTTAATGGAGCAACATCTTTAACAGGTATTTTGGGGTTGACAAACTTGAATGCCAATGGCATTGGAAATTTGGGATCAAACTCAAGCTATTTCAACACAATTTTTGCCACAGCAACCACAGCTCTATATGCTGACGTTGCAGAGAGATTTGAAGCTGATGAACTACTTGCACCGGGCACAGTTGTTGAACTTGGCGGCGCAAAAGAAATTACTCGTGCTACACTAGCACTTAGCGATACAGTGTTTGGTGTTATCTCTACTCGTCCAGCATATACCATGAACGGTGGCGCTGGCGATGACAATACACATCCTAGAGTGGCCATGACTGGGCGTGTACCGGTACAAGTTACTGGTAATATTAACAAAGGTGACCGGTTGGTAGCAGCCGGCGATGGGCTAGCCCGTGCCGCACAACCCGGTGAAGCTACAGCATTTAATGTTATTGGTCGTTCACTCGAAACCAAGCATGCTAGTGGTAAACATGTGGTTGAAGCTATCGTAACAATTAAATAACAAGGAAGAATTACTATGACATATTCATCGGGCGGATTAATACAAGCAACAGACTATAACGGCTTTGCATCTACTACGGCAGGCGCCAACGTCAACGATATCTGGGCAACAGGCGCAACTGATAAAGGTTACGGTCAAAGTGCCCTGGGAACTGTGTCGGCGGCTGGTACAGTCACTGCCACTCAGTGGGCAGGCCTGGTCAATAACATTAGCAGTATGGCCAGTCACACTGGTACTACTATCACAAGTCGCTCTGCACCAACTGCAGGTAATACTATCAATATCCTGGCAGCATTAAACACTGATCTTACCAACATCACAACCAATCGCGGTAATGCGGCAGCATCTGGTACTGAGTATGGTACGTTTTCGGGTACTACTAGTCAAACTTCTGCTGTGGGATCTGGTACTGCTGCCTGGACCATTACATTCACACACACTGTGACTTTTGCTAGTGCCAATGCATTAAGATACTTCTTTAATGCTGGCGGTATTGTGAGACTCAAATATGGCAAAAGCTCAACTGGAACCGACAATGATCCAGATTGGAACACCTTTGCCGGCCAATGTGGGTCAATCAATTTGACAGGCCGTGTAAACGCTACCACCAACACAATTGCCGGCCAGGCCTACACCGGAACCACCCGTCTTGGTGGTGGTGGCGGTACACAAACTACTCTAGCCACAACCACAGGATGGTACAATTTAACTGGATCACCTACAACAATATTCCAGTTAAACAACGCTACAGCACCATATTCGGGTGAATATATTCGTACCACAGCCACAGCAACATCCAGCACAGTATTGACCTTGGTCACCACCTGGGTCAGTGATGGTAGTTCAGGAGCTGGTACATCAGCTAATATTACAGGTGGTACAGCAACCTCAAGTCCAAGCACCACAATCTCAGGCACAGCACCTACTACATTATGCACCTACTTGCCACCTAGTTCAACATACTTGACCACTGCCGCTTGGGGCACACCTACTATTGCTGCCTCAGTAGCATAATCTGGCAACATAGTACATGAAAAGGGCCTGCGGGCCCTTTACCTTTTGTAAATATTGCTGTATAATATGAACATGAATACTGATGCTTTAATTATCCACGCACGGGCTAGATTTGATCATGAAACGGCACGTCGCGTTTTAAAAGAAAAATACCAAGCCCGAATGTTGTTTGCCTACAATGGCGGTATGTGGCAGGCTGGTCCTGAACTATTAACGTTACTGCAAGCTGTGCCAGTTGAAGATGATGTAGTGTTGCTGGATCTATATGACAATCCTGTAAAAATCAATCCTGCGGAATTGCAGTATCTAGCTCTTGGACGTTGGCAAGAACAAATGAACGCATGGTTGGTTGAACATAACGAAATGAGTCGCAAGAGATGACCACCGGTGCTGTAATACTTGCATTCAACAATGAAGAAACAGACTATGTGACCATGGCAGCTTGGGGTGCTAGAAACATACGCCGGCATCTTGGAATTCCGACTTCAATTATAACTGACTGTGTGGATACAGATAAGCTTGTTGATTTTGATCATGTGATATCAGCTAATGCGCAAACCGGCGGCACACGCTATTTTGAAGATTATGACCGAACAGTGACTTGGCATAATGCTGGACGCACTGACGTGTATAACTTAACACCCTATGATCAAACACTGGTGTTAGATGCCGATTATGTTGTGGCCTGTGATGACTTAAAAAGAGTGTTAAATGCAACACAAGATTTTATGTGCCACCGATACGCACTTGATCTAACAACAGGGTACCAGTTAGACAATCTTAACAAGTTTGGTGATTATAATTTTCCCATGTGGTGGGCCACAGTCATGATGTTCCGTCGAAGTAACACAGCTCGATACATTTTTGATTCAATGCAAATGGTACGTGCTAATTGGCAACACTATCGAGACCTGTACGGAATTAGACAAAGTAACTATCGCAATGATTACGCACTTAGTATTGCTTTGGGTATTGTGAGCGGACATACTTTGCAAGTTGATAATATACCTTGGCCGTTATATAGTTTGCTACCTAGTGTACAACTATCAAATGTGCACGAAGACTCATATCAGATACAATATACAGATTCTCAAAACAAGCTCAAACAAATGACATTTAGTGGATTGGATTTTCATGCCATGGGCAAAAAACATTTGGAGGCTGTGATTGCCAATCCTAGCTGAACGTGGATATGTGATTCCTGCTGTGGGTGCTGTTTATGAAACGTGCGCACAACACCTAGCAGATAGCATTCGACAATTTCATCCTGATGCCAACATTACTGTTGTCACACAAGATCTATTACCACACGGTGATCAAGGTGGCTATGTCAACGATTGGCAAATGTTTGTTGCCAGTCCGTATAGACAAACAATCAAGCTTGAAGCAGACATGTTGATAGCCAGCCCTATTGATCACTGGTGGACCATGTTTGAACATCGGGATGTGTTTGTCAGTACAGGGTGTAGAGATTTTTATGATCAACCTGTAACCACAAGGCGTTATCGTAAATTTATCGATGATAATCAGTTACCAGATGTTTATAATGCTATCACCTATTGGAGATTGAGTTCAACTGCACGAGATTTTTTTAACCTAGTGCGTAGCATCTTTGAAAATTGGGATGAATACAAACAACTAGTAAAGTTTCCTGAAGACACACCTAGCACAGATTTTGTGTATGCTATGGCAGCACAGATCATGGGTCCAGAATTAATTACCATGCCGTTTGCTAGTTACCCACGTATAGTACACATGAAGCGATATATTATTGGAACGCAAACAGAAAACTGGACTCAAGAATTGGTATGGGAACAAGACCCGTTACGTGTACAAACCGTGGCACAATGGGGTGCATTTCATTACAACATAAAGGATTGGTTATCATGATGACTGAACAAGAATTTTGGGATATTTTGCACGATGCCCCGAACCCCAAGCCTGTGTTCTTTAGGTTATATTATGACGAATTGGGCACCCCTGTAACTTACACCATGGAGGATCTACCCGGTAACTATATAGAGATTGACGCAGCCACATTTGCATTAAGTCCAGTCAATGTGCGTGTGCGCAATAATCAGTTGGTGGAAATTGTTACCGTACGATCACAAAAACTTGTGCCCGGGCAGTCCGGTAACAAATGTCACCCTGGTGATGTTTCTATAATTGTAACAACTGATAACAGCACACTATGGAAGAAAAAAGTCTATGAAAGTTGACATTGCAGATCTAGACTGCATTTATTTGAGTTACGATGAACCAGCCAAGGAAGAGTTCTGGGTCAAGATTCGCAACATGATCCCTTGGGCACAGCGTGTTGATGGAGTTAAAGGTAGCGACGCCGCACACAAAGCGGCTGCTGCCGCAAGTGACACTGAACGATTTATTTTAATTGACGGGGATAATCTACCTGACCCTGCGTTTTTTAATCAAACACTCAACTTCCCCACAGCAGATCATGAGCAAGCAGTGTTTCGTTGGCGGGCACGTAATCACGTCAATGGACTCATGTACGGCAATGGCGGCCTAAGTTCCTGGACACGTACATTTGTGAACTCGATGCGCACACACGAAGCCACTGATGGGCAAACAGAAACTGAAGTAGAGTTTTGTTTTGATCCGTTATATTGGGCCATGCATGATTGTTACTCTACTACATATCCCAACGGATCTCCTAAACATGCTTGGCGTGCCGGCTTCCGTGAAGGTGTTAAGATGTGCCTTGACCGTGGACGCAAGCCTAGCACCGCTGAGTTTAAACAACGTGTGCATCGGCGCAACTTAGACAATCTAACCGTATGGCAAAATGTTGGATTAGACGTTGATCAAGGTGCCTGGTCCATAGCTGGCGCCAGAATGGGCACGTACAAAACAATGCTTACTGACTGGGATTACCGAGATGTACAGAGTTTTGATGCACTAGATGAAATATGGGAATCAGTCAAGTCAACTGATCCTGCTGAGATTATTCAACGGTACACTGATCCTTTACAAACTCAATTGGATTTGCCAACAGCGATAATGATGCCTAACCAAAGCCAATTCTTTAAACATCACTACCGCAGTAACTGGCACAATCTGGGAGTAATGACACGAGAGATAGATGTTATAAGACAACAAGAAGGTTGGTAATGAGCAAAAGCAATTTTATGAACACAGCAGAACAGATGAAGTCTCAACTGGGTCCTGCTCTTTGTTTGGCCAAATGGAAACAAGTAAGCCTGCATTTGCCCACAGGTCTTAATAACAGTTGCTATCACCCACCGTTGCATGCTATTCCCACGGAAGGTCTGGCAGACAATCCAGGACAGCTACACAACACCCCGCACAAAAAAGCACAACGTGTGTTGATGTTGAAGAATGAACGCCCTAGTGAATGCCAATA
>Ga0164294_10001062_pt1 | contig 25881 bp, 25 predicted proteins | sample GEODES005metaG_FD_111479 | JGI IMG/M metagenome (GOLD analysis project Ga0164294, IMG submission 111479) | Oligotrophic lake water microbial communities from Sparkling Lake, Wisconsin, USA - GEODES005 metaG | ecosystem: Environmental > Aquatic > Freshwater > Lake | place: USA: Sparkling Lake...
AGCTGTCGATGTATTTCCTCTGATTCGGCCTCGGTTAAACCGGTAGGCCAGACTTTCTGGTGGTCAGACATGGATAACTCCTTGTAGTACTCCAAAACGTGCTCAAACCGCACGAGGTATCTGCGCCCCCCATGGGCACAAATTCTGTAAAAACCTTGGTTTTAATCTGTCAATTTTTAATGACACCATTAAATGTAAATGCGAGTTAACATCATAACCCATGATTTGTCAAGGGCATTGGCTTAATCAGTGCCTCATCACCATCAGAATCCCCGTTTAATCAGGGTATTCCCTTGGGATCGTTTCCCTGCTTGCCTAAATGAGTGGGGCTGGCTAAATTGACAAAAGCAACGGCCATCCTGCTCTTGCACCAGTTCAAAGAGCAATCTCCCATGAACCCAAGCGCTGTTTTGCATCAGATCCATCGGTTCAACCCCCTCACCAAGCTGTCTTGGATGGCCATGTCCATGTTTTCCAAAGGTGTGCCTGCTTCCAACGACGACTCCGCCAAACCCGTCATTGGCTCACCAACCGATTGCCAATCGTCCATCTTGTCGATCATCGAATCGGAGATCATTCCCCGATTGCTCAAAGCCGAGCGCATCGATCCCTTGCGTCTGAGCTTGGTGCCCAACGGCCGCGCCATGCCCAGTGCAGAGGAACTTGACGCATTCGTAAAGAGTTGTCTGTCTTTAGATCCAATGGCGGCGCAGGCATTTGTTGCGCAACTGATGGACGAAGGTTTGAACACGGAGCATGTGTTCATGGAGTTGATTTCCCCGGCGGCCCGCTATTTGGGTGAGCAATGGGAGTCCGATCGAATGGACTTCACGCAGGTCACACACGCTTTGGTGCGCTTGCATGCCATTGCCCATGAGATTGGCTTTGAATACAAAGACGGGCCATTGATCCAAGGCGAGATCAAGCGCGTCATGATTGCTTCGGCCCCCGGCTCTAAACACATTTTGGGCCCCACCATCGTTGCCGAGTTTTTCCGCAAAGAGGGCTGGCAGGTGGTGGTGGAGGTGTCACCTTCGGCCAAAGAACTGGCACATGCAGTCACTAACGAATGGTTTGATGCTGTGGGCATTTCGGTCAGCGTTGAGCAGCAAGTTCAAGGCTTGGAATCCCTGATTCAGCTCATCAAAGCAGCATCGCGCAACCCTCGCTTGGCCATCATGTTGGGCGGCCCGATCTTCACACTGCACAGTTTTGAAGCCGGCCAATTCGGCGCTGGCGGCATTTGCACGGATGCCCGCGAAGCCGCTGCCATGGCTTGGTCCCTGCTTCCGAAAGACTGAACCTGTTTCAGGGCTTGGCGGGGTTGGCCAGCAGCACATAACGGGGGGGGCGCCCGGGATTGTCTTCATTCAGCAGCCCCACCCAATCCAGGGTTTGCAGGTTTTCCAGCACCACTTCCAAGTGAAGCGGGTCGACTTGCAAGTGTTTGGCCAAGCTCAAACTGTCCATGCCGTGACTGCTGGTTTGTCGTGCTTCATTCAACAGTTGCATCACCTCGGCGGCCAACTGGAAATGCCACCCTGGTGCATTGCTGTGGCGCAAGGCGCCCATCATCAAGCTGGGCCAACTGGCCACCAGCACCGCCCCGAGCAGCACAATGACCCAGTTCATGTATATCCAAATTAACAATATTGGAACCGTGGCAAAGGCACCATAAACCAATGAAAAAGTGGACATGTGACCTAAATACCAGGTCAGCAAGGCCCGTGCAGCCTCAAGTACCACGGTGGTGGCCAAACTGCCTCCCAAAACCTGCCGCCATGGGACATGGGTGTGGGGCACAAAACGATAAAGGCCGGTGATGCCCGTCCACAACAGGACAAATTCCAGGGCATCTAATCCCAATTTCATGCCCGGGCCATGGCCGCGCAAGGATCCGCCCGACCAGCTGATGACCGAGGCCATGGTCACCAAGCCCGCGGTCAGCATCAACGGTCCCAGCGTCAATACCGCCCAGTACAGCAGAACCCGCTGTGGCAAGGGACGCGGTTTGCGCACCCGCCAAATTGCATTCAAGCTGCGGTCAATGGTGAAGATGAGCGCCAAGGCAGAGAACAGCAAGGCGGCAAAACTCACCGAGCCCAAGCGGCTGGCCTTGGTGGTGAACTGGGTCATGTAGCCCAGTACTTGGCGCGAAATGCTGTCGGGAATCAGGCTTTCCACCAGCCAACGCTGCAAGACATTTTGAAACTGATCAAAGACAGGGAAGGCGGTCACCACGGCCAAGGTGACGGTGACCAACGGCACCAAAGCGATGGTGGTGGTGAAGGTGAGCGCGCCAGCGGTTTGACCCAAGCGATCATCGGCAAAACGCAGCCGCAAACTACGCGCAGCCAAGCGCCACGGGAATTTGGTCAAGCCCAGCCAACTGTTTTTCAGATACGAGACAATCATCTGCATATCATGCCATTGCCACCTCCCCCCCTCACCCCCACCGCCCTGCGCCATGTGCAGCTCACCCGCTTCATGGCGGTGGGCAGCTTGATTGGGCTGATCGTTTTGTCGCTGTTTTGGGAGCTGTGGCTGGCCCCATTGCGTCCCGGCGGCTCCTGGTTGGTGCTCAAAGCCTTGCCCTTGCTGCTGCCGCTGGTGGGCTTGTTGAAAAACCGCATGTACACCTACCGCTGGGTCAGCTTGGTGGTGTGGTTGTATTTCACCGAAGGCGTGGTGCGAGCCCAAGGGGACCGTTGGCCCAGCAACCTCTACGCAGGCATTGAAATTGTGCTGTGCTTGATTCTGTTTGTGGCTTGTGCCCTGCATGTGCGACTGCGCTTGCGCAATGCGGCGTTGGCGGCGGCACCGCTTGAAAAGTCTGCGGATTCAATCAATGCCTGACTTGCGGCAGCAACTTCGCCAGATTTGCGGCGAAACGCATGTCTTGTTCGACCAGGACCTGAGCATCTTTGAGCGCGATTGGCGCGGCAGAAAACAAGGCAAAGCCCTCTGCGTGGTGCGCCCCGGCAGCACCGCCGAGGTGGCCACCGTGGTGAAAGCCTGTGCTGCTGCTGGCGTACCCATGGTGCCGCAAGGCGGCAACACCGGTTTGGTGATGGGCTCAACGCCCGATGATTCTGGCCGCGAGGTGGTGCTGAGTTTGCAACGCTTGAATGCGGTGCGCAGTTTGGACGCAGCCAACGCCACACTCACTGTGGAAGCCGGTTGTGTGTTGGAGCGCTTGCAACAAGTGGCCGACGAAGCGGGGTTTTTGTTTCCCTTGAGCTTGGCGTCAGAGGGCAGTTGCACCATCGGCGGCAACCTGGCCAGCAACGCGGGTGGCACCCAGGTGCTGCGTTATGGGAATGCGCGTGAATTGTGTTTGGGGCTGGAGGTGGTGACGCCCCAAGGCGAGGTTTGGCACGGCCTCTCAGGCTTGCGCAAGGACAACACGGGCCTCGATTTGCGCAACCTGTTCATTGGCAGCGAGGGCACTTTGGGTGTCATCACAGCGGCCACTTTGAAACTCTTCCCCAAACCGGCGGCGCAACGCACTGCTTGGGCGGCTGTGCCATCTGTGCAGGCGGCTGTGGATTTGCTGGGCTTGGCGCAACAACAATTGGGCGCGGGCCTGACTGGCTTTGAAATGATGGGACAGGTGGCGCTGGGTTTGGTGGCGAAACATTTCTCCAGCATGAGCGTGCCGCTGTGGCAAAGCACGCCTTACTGTGTGCTGCTGGAACTGAGCGATACCGACAACGAAGACCATGCCCACCAGCTGTTGGAGCGCTTGCTGGAAACCGCCCTGGAACACGGTTGCGTTGTGGACGCGGTGGTGGCGCAAAGCATGGCGCAATCCAAAGCGCTGTGGCATGTGCGCGAAAGCATCAGCATGGCGCAGGCGACTGAAGGCCTGAACATCAAACACGACATCGCCTTGCCGGTCTCGGCCATTCCTGCTTTTGTGGCCCACACCGATGCACTGTTGGCCCAGCAACTGCCGGGCGTGCGCATGGTCAATTTTGGCCACTTGGGCGACGGCAATTTGCACTACAACGTGCAATGCCCTCTCCATACGGATGCCGCTGAGTTTTTGCAAGCGCACGAAGCGCAAGTAAACCACTGGGTGTATGAGGCGGTGAAAAGCTTTGGTGGTTCGATCAGCGCCGAACATGGCATTGGCCGCTTGAAAGCAGACACCTTGCCGCACTACAAAGACCCTGTTGCATTGGCGATGATGCGCACCATCAAGCAGGCCTTGGATCCGCAAAACCTGATGAATCCGGAACGAATTTTCAATCCAATGAAATAAACCTTCTCACCTTTAGCGATGCCAGTCCCCTGATGGCTTGATCAACACCCGAGGTGATGTACACAAATTAAATGGCGTGTAACTTTTGCACCAACACTGCGCTGCCTTTGATGTTGTCGCCTTGGGGCGCGTACTCCCTGTAAAAAAGTTGTGCGCCGTCTGCACCTTGGTATTTTTTCAAGGCAGGCATATGGGAGAAATCAACCAACTTGAACGGATCGTTGATGCTCGCTATGGGTGCTGGTGTCCCGGGGCCACCCCATAGGAGGGCCAAAGCGACCAAAAGACATGAAAGAACAGCGATGGATACAGCAGAGAAGAGAAACTTTTTCATGATTAGATGGCAGCTTGAGACTTACTGTGAATCTTCATCCTAATGGCCATGAAGCAAGTCACAGTAATGATTAATTCATATTGTTTATTAATGGAATTAAGTTCATCTTTTGACCGTTTTACACTCTCACCATGAGTTCCCCCACCCACCCCCAACCCATCCCCACGCCTTACGAAGATTTCATGCGCCATGTGTACACGCATGGGGTGGAGAAGTCCGACCGCACAGGCACCGGCACACGCAGCGTCTTTGGCCATCAAATGCGTTTCGATTTGCGCCAAGGTTTCCCACTGGTCACCACGAAAAAAGTGCATTTGAAATCCATCATCGTTGAGTTGCTATGGTTCCTCACAGGTTCAAGCAACAACAACTGGCTGACCGAGCGCGGCTGCACCATTTGGGACGAATGGGCACGCGCGGATGGCGATTTGGGGCCTGTTTATGGTGTGCAATGGCGCAGTTGGCCCACGCCCGAGGGTGGTCACATCGATCAAATATCCGATGTCATCAAGACCTTGAAAACCAACCCCGATTCACGCCGCATCATCGTGAGCGCCTGGAACGTGGCCGACCTGTCCAAGATGGCACTCATGCCATGCCACGCGTTCTTCCAGTTTTACGTCGCACCAGCCAGCACACCAGGTGGCAAGGGCCAACTGAGTTGTCAGCTGTACCAGCGCAGCGCCGACATCTTTTTGGGTGTGCCGTTCAACATCGCCAGTTACGCGCTGCTCACCCACATGGTGGCGAAGCAATGCGACCTCGATGTGGGCGACTTCATTTGGACCGGTGGTGACTGCCACATTTACAGCAACCACCACGAACAAGTGGAGCTTCAACTCTCGCGTTCGCCCTTCCCTGCCCCCACGCTGCACATCAAGCGCAAACCGGACTCGATCTTTGACTACCAGTTTGAAGACTTTGAGGTGCGCGATTACCAGTGCCACCCTGGCATCAAAGCACCGGTCGCGGTTTAATTGCCATGCCCCTGCATCTGATTTACGCCCGCGCGCGCAACAACGTCATCGGTCTCAAAGGGGACTTGCCTTGGCATCTGCCCGAAGACTTGGCGCATTTCAAACGAACCACCTTGGGCCAACCAGTGGTGATGGGCCGCGTAACCTGGGAATCCATTCCCGAAAAATTCAGACCCTTGCCCGGGCGCAGCAACGTGGTTGTGAGCCGCCAAAGCAACTACCCCGCAACGGGCGCCACGGTGGTGGACTCTTTGCAAGCTGCCCTGGCCTTGTTTCCAGCAGATCAGGTGGTGTGGTTGATTGGCGGCGCACAGCTTTATGCCCAAGGTCTGCCACTGGCCTCGCAAGTGGTGGTGACCGAGATTGATGCCGACTTTGAAGGTGATGCCTTTGCGCCCTTGCTGAACAACGACTGGCAGGAAGTGCACCGAAGCGATCACACCTCGGCCCAGGGTTTGAATTACAACTTGGTGACTTGGGCGCGTGCCTGAGATTCAATCGACGCCAGTCAGCTTTTCATGAAGCCCGTCAGATGGGCGGCGGCGGCGGCGGCATCCGGATGCACCAGCCTTGGAATGCACCCCAACATGGGGGCATGAATTCGTTGCGCCAAGGCTTGGATGTTTTCATCCAAATACAACATCTGCGGATCCACCACATTGGCCACCCAGCCGAGCAGCGACAGTCCTCTGGCATGTATGGCTTCCACCGTAAGCATTGCTTGGCTGATGCAACCCAAACGCATCCCAACCACCAACACCACCGGCAATTTCAAGTCGCGTGCCAGATCTGCGGTGTCGTAGTTCTCATTCAAGGGCACACAAAATCCGCCCACACCTTCGACCACCACCGCTTGCGCTTGTGCGCGCACATGCTGAAAGGAGCGCAAGATCAATGCAGGGTCGATCTGAACCTGTTCGGCCGCCGCGGCCAGGTGCGGGGCGGCAGGTGTTTGAAAAATATAGGGCGCGGTGTCTTTCACGGGCAACTTGACAGAGGCCACCCGGGCCAAGGCCTCGACATCGTCGTTCAGCCAACGGTTCTCATGCCAAACAGCACCGGCGGCGACCGGTTTCATGGCGGCAACCCGATAAGCTTGCTGCGCTTGCAAATAGACCAAGGCACTGGCTACCAATGTTTTGCCGATTTCAGTGTCTGTGCCTGTGACAAAACAAGAAAAGGGAAGCTGAAGATGAAATGAATTCATGACCGATGCAGTTTGATGAACGCCTGTTTGAGCTGATCGAGATCGCCCATGGTGTGCGATGCCGACAAGGTGATGCGCAGCCGGGCAGTGTTGACGGGCACAGTGGGCGCGCGAATGGCGCTCACCCAAATACCTTGGGACTGCAGATCAGCCGAGGCCTTCAAGACCGCGTCATTGCTGCCCACGATCAATGGTTGTATGGGGGTGTGTGCGTCCAGTCTGTCCCAATCCGGTGGGATTGGATAGGTTGAGAATGTGTCGATCAATTGCGACAGATGTGCTCGTCGCTGCTGCCCTTCTTTGCTGCCAATGATGTGCAGGCTGGTGAGCAAGGCGTGCGCCAATGCAGCGGGCGCGGCGGTGGTGTAGATATAGGGGCGCGAACGTTGCACCATCCATTCAATGAACATGTCATGTGCCGCCACGAATGCACCCGCAACCCCAGCGGCTTTGCCAAGCGTGCCCATGTAAATCAACTGCTCAGAGCGCAATCCCGCATGCTGCAACAAGCCCGCCCCATGTTCACCAAGCACGCCAAAGCCATGTGCATCATCAATCACCAACCATGCGCCGTGTTGCTCACAAAGGGCCAGCAATTCTTTGGCAGCCGCCAAGTCGCCATCCATGCTGAAAACGCCATCGGTGACCACCACTTTGGTTCGACTGATGGAATCACGCAGTTGTCCTTCCAATTGCGGTAAATCATGGTGGCCGTAAACATGACAGTTCGATCGTGATAAGCGGATACCATCAATCAAGGAAGCATGATTGAGTGCATCTGAAAAAAAAGAAATGTCGCCTTTGGAAGTGTCTGCCAAGGCTGAAAGAACGCCCAAATTGGCCATGTAGCCGGTAGAGAAAAACAATGCCCGCACCGCGGGTATGTGATCTGACAACATGTGCGCCAAAGCAGACTCGAGCTGCGCATGGGCTTGACTGTGTCCGCTGATTAAATGTGAAGCACCACTGCCTGCACCATAGCGAGACGCGCCTTCACGCAAGGCCTCAATGACCTCGGGATGTGCCGCGAGCCCGAGGTAGTCATTGCTATTGAAAGCCAGCAGCGCTTGCCCGTTGACCTGCACATGCGGCTGGCACAACGATGCAGTGATCCGTCTTTGTCGCTGCAATCCTTCTTCATTCAAATGATTCAGCTTCTGTGCCAATTGATTCAATGCATGGGAATTCATGCAGCCAACACTTCCTCAAAAACAGTTTCCAAGCGTTCAGCGAGGAACTGGATTTCCCCGTCTGTCAAGATATAAGGTGGCATCAAGTACACCGTTTGACCAATCGGGCGCAACAACAGTTCATGCTTCAAGGCAGTTGCAAAAAAACGCCGCGAAAAACTGGCCGCCAGCGTGGGATCGTCAATCTGAACATCAAACGCCCAGATCATGCCTTGGTTGCGAAAATGCCTGACTTGCTTGTGTTGTTGCAAAGAAGACAAGGCTGCACTGAGCCGTGCCGCGCGGATTTCATTGCGCGCCAACACCTGGTCTTCTTCAAAAATGGCCAAAGTCGCCAGCGCTGCACTGCAGGCCAAGGGATTGCCTGTGTAGGAATGCGAATGCAAAAAACCTCGGGCTAAATGTTGGCTGTAAAAATTTTTATAAATCTCATCACGGGTCATGACCAAAGACAAGGGCAGGTACCCCCCACTGATCCCTTTGGACAAGCATAAAAAATCCGGCCAAATACCTGCATGTTCACAGGCGAAAAAGCGACCCGTGCGACCACAACCCACGGCAATCTCATCGGCAATCATGTGCACTTGAAAATGGTTGCACAACCGTCTGACTTCTTGCAGGTACAAGGGGCTGTGCATGGCCATGCCACCTGCGCATTGCACCAAGGGCTCAATGATGACGGCGCTGATCAGGTGCGCCCGCGCCAAAAGCAGCTGCTCAAGCGCTGCAACGGCATGCAAGGCGGCCTGCTCGGCAGTCTCTCCAGGCGCCGCCAAGCGCGCATCCGGCGATCTAACGCAATGTGCCGCTTGCAGCAAAGGTGCATAGGCATCTCGGAAAATCGGTACATCCGTGACACCCAGCGCACCCACAGTTTCGCCGTGGTAACCGCCCTGGAGACACACAAATTCTTGTTTCTGGATCAAGCCTTGATTGCGCCAACTGTGAAAACTCATTTTCAGCGCAATCTCCACAGCAGAGGCACCGTCTGAGGCGTAAAAACAATGCCCCAAGGCGTGATCGGTCAGCGCTGCAAGTTGTTCTGACAAGCGCACCACCGGCTCATGGGTAAAGCCAGCCAGCATGGCGTGCTCAAGGGTATCGAGTTGGTTTTTCAAGGCCGCGTTGATGCGGGGATTGGTATGCCCAAATAAATTCACCCACCAAGAGCTGATGGCATCAAGGTATCGGCGTCCATCATGGTCAAACAACCACGCACCTTGACCGCGGTGAACGGCCACCAATGGTGTTTCTTCGTGGTGTTGCATCTGGGTGCAAGGATGCCAAACATGATGCAGGCTGCGTTGCGTCAATTGAGATGAATAGTTATCCAGACAAAGCCCTTTGGAATCAATGACATTGAACAACCAAGGATTATGTCGTCGGATAAATCACTTGGTAGTTTGCGGTTTATTTATTGCTATATTCAAAGAACCTGTTCATTCACTGATGTTCTCCATGCCCGCCATCGACACACCTGCGCAAACTGTCCACTTCGTCAAACCTTTGAAGCCTCAAGCAGACACGCAAGTCGCTTGGCCATTGAAAGCCATTGAAGCGCTCTTCAATGCCCCATTCAACGATTTGCTTTACCAAGCGCAGCAAGTACACCGCATGCACTTCAATCCAAATGAGGTGCAACTCTCCACCTTGTTGTCCATCAAGACCGGTGGTTGTCCTGAAGATTGTGGCTATTGCCCTCAGTCGGTGCACTACAACACCGGTGTTGAAGCTTCCAAGATGTTGGATGTACACGCCGTTCAAGAAGCCGCCATTGAGGCGAAAAAAAATGGGGCCACGCGTTTTTGCATGGGCGCTGCCTGGCGTGAACCCAAAGACCGGGATATTGAAAAAGTGGCCGAACTCATTCGCACGGTCAAATCACTGGACATGGAAGCCTGTTGCACATTGGGCATGCTGAGCGAAACACAAGCCCACACCTTGAAACAAGCCGGGCTTGATTACTACAACCACAATTTGGATACCTCACCCGATTTGTATGGCGACATCATCACCACGCGGGATTACCAAGAGCGGTTGGACACGCTGGCCCATGTGCGCACCGCTGGTATGCATGTTTGCAGCGGCGGCATTGTGGGCATGGGTGAAAGCAGAGCCCAACGCGCGGCCCTGATGTACCAGCTGGCCAATCTGTCACCCTACCCGGAATCCGTGCCCATCAACAACCTGGTTCAAGTCGAAGGCACCCCTTTGCACGGTACCGAATCCCTCGACTTGCTCGAGTTTGTCCGAACCATTGCAGTCGCCCGCATCACCATGCCCTTGGCCCGCGTGCGCTTGTCAGCTGGTCGCCAACAAATGGGCGAGGCGATTCAAGCGCTGTGTTTCATGGCCGGTGCCAATTCCATTTTTTATGGCGATAAATTACTCACCACCGGCAACCCCGATTGGCAGCGTGATCAGGCTTTGCTGGGCAAGCTTGGCATGGTGACCGCTTGAATCGGTTCTGATTGGTCATGAAGCTCGCCACCTGGAACGTCAATTCCCTCACCGTGCGTTTGCCGCAAGTGCTCGACTGGTTGTCTGCGCAAACCGAAGACGGCGGCATTGACGTATTGGCCTTGCAAGAAACCAAAACCACCGACGACAAATTCCCCAAAGCTGACATCAAAGACGCTGGTTACGAAGTCGCTTTCTTCGGTCAAAAAACCTACAACGGTGTGGCGCTGATCGCCAAGCACCCGCTCACCGACGTGGTGCACAACATCCCGGGCTTCACCGACGACATGGCCCGTGTGATCACCGCCACAGTGAATGGTTTGCGGGTGGTGGGTGCTTATTTTCCGAATGGCCAAGCCCCTGACAGCGACAAGTTTGTTTACAAAATGGCATGGCTGACGGCCTTGCACGCGTTCATCCAAGAAGAACTCACGCGCCACCCCAAGTTGGTGTTGATGGGTGACTACAACATCACATGGGACGATTTGGATGTGTGGGACCCCGTGGCACTGGCGGGCACCATCCATTGCACCGGTGAAGAACGGACTCACTTCAAGGCCTTGCTCGATTTAGGCATGCACGACGCATATCGTTTGTTTGCGCAAGCGCCGAAAAGTTATTCGTGGTGGGATTACCGCGAGTTTGCGTTCCGCAGAAACCGGGGTTTGCGCATCGACCACATCTTGGTATCAGAGGCATTGAAGCCCAGCGTGACGTCTTGCGTGATTGACAAAACTCCGCGCAAAAACGAACGGCCCAGCGACCACACACCGGTGGTGGTCACGATCGCCTGAAACCCGCGCGCTCTGGTCTTTTGCGCATGGCTTGGATTATTCCAAGCCCAGTTCTTGTATCTTGCGCGTGATGGTATTGCGGCCTATGCCCAATTTGTGGGCCGCATCAATGCGTCGCCCCTTGGTGTGTGCCAAAGCGGTTTGAATCAGCGTGGCCTCGAAGCGCTTGGTCAGTTCATCCCAGACATCCGTGCGCCCTTCCACCAACAAGGCCATGGCTTGTACCTCCAATCCGCCTTGCCAATCCTCGCCCGTGTTCAACACAACCGCTTTGGGCGGGCTGTTTTGGGACGCTGCTATTGGCGCATGATGGCTTGCCGCCATCAACGCATTGGGCACATCAGTGCTGGGGGCAGGCAGGGCCACGCTGTTGGCCGAGGTGGGCAACAACACTTCCGGCGGCAAATCTTTGGGCTCGATGGCTTGGGCGGGAGCCATGACGGTTAACCAATGACAGATATTTTCCAACTGGCGCACATTGCCTGGAAACGCAAATTCCTGCAGCAATTCGATGGCGGATTCGGAAATCCGCTTGACCTCCACACCCAACTGCTGGGCGCTTTGTTGTAAGAAATGCCGGGTCAGTACGGAAATGTCTTCACGGCGCTCGCGCAAGGGCGGCAAGCGCAAGCGAATCACGTTCAAGCGGTGAAACAAATCTTCACGGAAGGTGCCTTCTTGCACCCGCTGCTCTAGGTTTTGATGGGTCGCGGCAATCACCCGAACATTGGTTTTGATGGCGCTGTGTCCACCCACACGGTAGAAATTGCCATCACTCAAAACCCGCAATAAACGGGTTTGCAAATCAAACTTCATGTCGCCAATTTCGTCCAAGAACAGTGTGCCACCGTCGGCTTGCTCAAAACGTCCGCGACGCATGGTTTGCGCACCCGTGAACGCGCCACGTTCGTGTCCAAATAATTCGCTCTCGAGTAAATCTTTTGGAATGGCCGCCGTGTTGATGGCAACAAACGGACCACTGGCGCGCTGCGAGTGTTTATGCAAAGCACGGGCCACCAACTCTTTGCCCGAGCCTGATTCACCTGTGATCATCACGGTGACATTGCTTTGACTCAAGCGACCGATGGCGCGAAACACGTCTTGCATGGCCGGTGCTTGACCGAGCATCTCAGGGGTGCTGTCGACATCCACGGCACCCACCGCTTCGCGCTGACTTTCATCCACGGCGCGGCGTATCAGTTCGATGGCTTTGGTCAAGTCAAATGGTTTGGGCAGGTATTCGAAGGCACCCCCTTGAAAAGCCGACACCGCACTGTCCAAGTCGGAGTAGGCCGTCATGATGATGACTGGCAAACCGGGCAGCTGCTCTTTCAACTTGGCCAATAAATCCAGACCAGAACCGCCAGGCATGCGAATGTCACTCACCAACACTTGGGGCATTTCTTCGGGGGTCACGCTGCCCAAGGCTTGCAGCACCTCACGTGGATGGGCAAAGCTGCGGGTGGGCAAACCTTCGCGCATCAAGGCTTTTTCAAGCACAAAGCGGATGGACTGGTCATCATCAACGATCCAAATCGGTTTCATGTCAGTTCATCACCTTTTGTCTGGCGCACAGCGCTGTTTCATTCTTCAGGGCAAGGGAATCAAAATTTTGAAATCCGTTCGCCCGGGTTGGCTTTCGCATTCAATCAAGCCTTGGTGCTGCTGCACAAAGGTTTGCGCCAAATTCAGGCCCAAACCCGAGCCGCCATCGCGACCCGACACCAAGGGGTGGAACAACCGGTCCTGGATCTCTTCGGGGATGCCTGGACCGTTGTCAATCACATGCAATTCCAATGCCAATCGGAAGCGTTGCTTCACAAAAGTTACTTGGCGCGCAATACGGGTGCTCAACACAATTTCAGCATCCCCTTGCAAGATGCGGTCACTCAGGGCTTGGGCCGCGTTGTGGGCAATATTGAGCACGGCTTGAATCAGTTGTTCCACATCGCCACGGAACTCAGGCAGCGAGATGTCGTAATTGCGCCGCACCTGCAAACCACGGGGAAATTCTGCCAAGATGAGTGTGCGCACACGCTCGCATACCTCGTGGATGTTGACGTTGCCCACCACATGCGCACGCCGATGGGGCGCCAGCAAGCGGTCCACCAAGGTTTGCAAGCGATCGGCCTCGCGCACGATGACCTGGGTGTACTCGGTCAAGTCTTTGGAATCGAGCTCGAGTTGCAGCAGTTGCGCCGCCCCACGGATGCCGCCCAAAGGATTCTTGATTTCATGCGCCAGATTGCGAATCAATTCTTTATTGGCCTGGGCGTGTTCGCGTTGCCGCTCTTCGCGGTCTTGTCGGCTTTGGGTTTCGAGGGGCAGTAACTCGATTAACACTTCACCCAAGTTATCGCTGGAGGCCACCACCACATGCACCGCAAACGGCTCGGCACCGGGACGTTTGAGATGATCGTCAAAGCGCAGGGCCGAAAAGTCGTGCCGCCTCGCACCATCAATGGCTTGTTGCATCCTCAGTTGATCCACAAACAAAGCCGGGGCATCCGCGTCTTGCAAACTGCGACGCGACAAACCCATGACATCTTCAAAAGAAGCGTTGACAAACAACACCCGGTTGTCGGCGCGCACCACCATCACCAAAGTGGCGAGCCAATCAAAGGCTGTGAATCGGTTGTCTGACATCTGACTCAATTCAGGGCAACCGCGCCAATTCGCGGCGCAATGCGGCCACATCGGCTTGGCATCGCACCATCTCGGTGCTGTTGGCAGGCCATTGCTGGCAACGACGTTGCTGCTGCTTCAATTCTTCATTCAATATGGATTGCGACTGCTGATTGCGGGCGCGCTGGGTGGCGCTGTCCACCCGTGGCGCTTCAATAATGACAGCGGTGTTGGGCATGGGTGCGGCACCTTGCGGTACCGCATGGAATTTGCGCGGCGCGGTAGTGATCACATCAGCTTGCACGGGCACACGGGTACACGCTTGGCCGGGTTTGGGATGGTTGGTGTATTCGTTGCCGCAACGCCAAACCCCGGGCGCTTCTTGTGCCAAAAGACTTTGCACAGAAACCAGTGCAAACAACAGACTGATGCAAGTTGCTTGGTTCATGCGGGGCCTCCTTGCCAACACAGGGTTAAAAAAAAGGACGGCACCAGGCCGTCCTCGGTGTGCAAAGCGATGGGTGCTTTGCACGTTCTCTGATGCCTGGGCTCAGAGTGAGTAGTACATGTCGTATTCAACAGGGTGGACAGCCTGACGGAAACGAGTCACTTCTTGCATTTTCAGATCGATGTAGGCATCGATCATGCTGTCGGTGAACACGCCACCTTTGGTTAAGAATGCGCGGCCTTTGTCCAAGTGTTCCAAAGCTTGGTCCAAGCTGTGGCAAACGGTGGGCACCAATGCATCCTCTTCAGGCGGCAAATGGTAGAGGTCTTTGGTGGCAGCTTCACCGGGGTGAATTTTGTTTTCGATGCCGTCCAAGCCCGCCATCATCAGTGCCGAAAAGCACAGGTAGGGGTTGGCCATGGGATCGGGGAAACGGGCCTCGATGCGGCGGCCTTTGTCAGACGCCACGTGAGGAATACGAATGGAAGCAGAACGGTTACGGCTGGAGTAGGCCAATTTCACCGGGGCTTCAAAGCCGGGCACCAGGCGCTTGTAGCTGTTGGTGGTCGGGTTGGTGATGGCGTTTAAAGCACGTGCGTGTTTGATGATGCCGCCGATGTAGAACAAAGCCGTGTCGCTCAAACCCGCGTAGCCCTTGCCAGCAAACAAGTTCTTGCCGTCTTTCCAGATGGACTGGTGAACGTGCATGCCAGAACCGTTATCGCCAACCAGGGGCTTGGGCATGAAGGTGGCGGTTTTGCCGTAAGCATTGGCGACGTTCCACACCACGTATTTCAATTTTTGGGTCCAGTCGGCGCGTTCAACCAAGGTGCTGAATTTGGTCCCGATTTCGTTTTGTCCTGCGCCCGCCACTTCGTGGTGGAACACTTCGACGGGGATGCCCATTTCTTCCAAGATCATGACCATCTCGGCACGCAAGTCTTGGGTGCTGTCCACGGGTGGCACGGGGAAGTAGCCGCCCTTGACGGTGGGACGATGGCCGCGGTTACCGCCTTCGAGCTTGGCACCGGTGTTCCAAGGCGCTTCGTATTCATCGATTTTGAAGAACGCGCCGGACATTTCATTGCCCCATTGCACGTTGTCGAAAATAAAAAATTCGGGTTCTGGACCGAAGTACGCGGTGTCGCCAATGCCCGAAGATTTCAAATAGGCTTCGGCGCGTTTGGCAATCGAGCGGGGATCACGGTCATAGGCTTTGCCATCACCGGGTTCGAGCACGTCGCAAGACAAGACCAAGGTGGCCTCTTGGAAAAAGGGGTCGATGAAAGCGGTATTTGCATCGGGCATCAAGAGCATGTCAGAAGCTTCAATGCCTTTCCAGCCAGCAATGGATGAGCCGTCAAATGCATGGCCCTCGGTGAATTTACCTTCATCGAAGTGAGAAATTGGCACGCTCACGTGCTGTTCTTTGCCACGGGTATCGGTAAAACGAAAATCCACAAACTTGATTTCGTGTTCCTTGACGTCCTTCATGACGTCGGCGACGGTCTTGGCCATCAATTTCTCCTGGAAAGGTTGGTTTGAAAAAAATCAGTGATGCACATTGTCTTGCATCTTTTGTGCCACGCAGGCTTGGCAACCAGAAAGTTGAGAAAGTTCAAGATTTAGCTTGCTTCTGTCCCCATCCCAGGCGCAAACGGGGCCCACACAGTGTCACTTGCGTCTTGCGCCTTGCCCACCAGCTGCACCTCTTTGGTGCGATTCTATATTCGCACCAATTCAGGGCCTAATTTTGCACCAAATTCGTGCAATCCAGCCAGCATGGCGGGATAGGCCTTTTGCACCTGCGCAGGCGCGCCTTTGACCCCCAATTCAATGTGCCGCCCATATTCGGGATGGTCGACGCTTGGCAGGCTGAACACCTTAATGCCGGCAAACTGTGCCTCCAGCTGTTGCATCAAGGGCGTGAGCGCGGCTTCCATGCTGCCCATGACGATGACCGACTGCTCGACGAACGCACCTGTTTGAAAAAAGGGGGCATAAAAATTCTCCAGCACCCATTCCAACATGGGCCAAGCCATCACTGGAAAACCAGGCACGAAATGCACCCGGCCCCGAGGGCCTTGGCAGCTGAATCCAGGGATTTTGTTGTAGGGGTTGGGAATGACGTCAGCGCTTTCGGGAAACCGGCCCATCTCCAAGCGGTGCTGGTGTGCAGGATGCGTGGCATCAAAAGCCAAACCTTGCTCGATCGCCAAGTCGCGCGCACGTTCTTCAATCCACACTTTCGCCTGTGGATGCAGGGCCAAACCTTGGCCCAGCGCCAGACCAGCGCATTGGCGGGTGTGGTCGTCAGGCGTGGCGCCAATGCCGCCGCATGAAAACACCACGCCGGGCTCGTCAAAAGAACGGCGCAATGTTCGTGTGAGCAGATCAGGGTCATCGCCAACATAGTTGGCATGACTGAGGGTCAGGCCTCGAGCGCTCAGGAGTTCAATGACTTTGGTCAGATGCTTGTCTTGGCGTTTGCCTGACAATAATTCATCGCCAACGATGATCAAGCCAAAGCTTGGTGGGATTTGGAGAGCTTGCATACTGTCAATATAACAACCGGGACCAACATGAAGCGCAGACATATTTTGGGTGGTATCGCCATTGGCACAGGCGCATTGATCGTTGGATGGAGCGTGATGCCGCCACGCCAGCGTTTGCTGCCTGCATCTCCATTGCCTGAGGTGAACGGCCACACTGCCCTCAATGGCTGGGTGCGCATCGGCAGTGACGACCAAGTGCGCGTCATCATGGCACGCAGCGAAATGGGGCAAGGCGTCTACACCGGCTTGGCCATGATGCTGGCCGATGAGCTTGATGCGCGATGGGATCAAATCACTTTCGAAACTTCCGGCTTCGACCACATCTACAACAACCAATCGGTCGCCGCTGACGGCCTGCCTTTCCACCCAGATGACCAAGGCCAAGTCAAGCAATTTGCCCAGTGGATGACCGCCAAAACCATGCGCGAAATCGGCTTGAATGCCACGGGCGGCTCCTCCAGCATGAAAGACCTGTGGCTGCCGATGCGCCAAGCCGGGGCGAGTGCGCGTGCCATGCTGGTGGCGGCTGCGGCACAGCAATGGCACGTGCCGGCGGCCGAGTGCGAGGTGAAAGACGGTGTGGTCAGCCATCCATCTGGCCAAACCGCGCGTTTTGGTGCATTGGCCGGATTGGCCGCGCAACAACAGCCACCGCACCAACCCCTGCTCAAGCCAGCCTCCGCCTTCAAGTTCATCGGCCAGCCCACGCCGCGTCTTGAAGGTCGGTCCAAGGTGGATGGATCGGCTGTCTATGGCATGGACGCGCGTCCCGATGGCCTGTGGTTTGCCTGCGTCCGCATGAATCCCGAGTTGGGCGCCCCTTTGCAAAGCTTCGATGCCGCCAAAGCGCTGGGCATGCCCGGTGTTCAAAAGGTGTTTGCAGTGGATGCGGCCAAAGGCAGCACGGCGGGGGTGGCGGTGGTGGCCACATCCACGTTCCAAGCGCTGAAAGCTTTGTCCCAGGTGCGCACGGTTTGGGGCACTGGTGCCGCCGCAGCGTGGTCAAGTGACCGCATTCAACAAAGCCTCTTGAATGCACTGGACGGCAACGAGTCCCATACCTACTTTGAACGAGGCGACGCAGCCACCGCATTGAAGGCTGCCAGCAAAACGGTGCATGCCGATTACAGCGCGCCCTACTTGGCGCACGCGACGATGGAGCCGATGAACTGCACCGTGTGGTTGAAAGACGGCGCCGCTGAAGTCTGGGCGCCAACGCAATTGCCGGATGCGACTCGCCATCTCGTGGCGCAAATCTTGGACATCCCCAAAGAGAAATTGACACTGCACGTGACGCTTTTAGGCTGTGGTTTGGGGCGCCGTTTGGAGTTGGACTTCATTGCACAAGCCGCCCAGATCGCCAAGAACTGCCCGGGTCACCCGGTGCAAACCTTGTGGGACCGCAGCCAAGACATGCAGCACGATTTCTACCGACCCGCCTGTGTCAGTCGTTACACCGCGGGCTTGGATGCGCAAGGTCAGGTGGTGGCTTGGCACAATCGCTCGGCCAGCCAATCCATCGCCGCCGACATGGTGGCGCGATTGCTCGGTGCGCCTGCCGCCGGCCCAGATAAAACCACGGCAGAGGGCGCGTTCGATCAAGCCTATGAATGGCCGTCATCCCACATCAGCCACAGCAAAGTGGACTTGCCTGTTCCAGTGGGTTCTTGGCGTTCTGTGGGTCATTCCCACCAGGCATTTTTTAAAGAAAGTTTTGTCGATGAAGTGGCGCATGCCGCTGGACAGGACCCGTTGGCATTTCGCTTGGCGATGCTGAAGAACCACCCGCGCCATGCGCGCGTGCTGCAACTGGCCGCTGACAAAAGTGGCTGGGGTCAACCCTTGCCCAACACGCCCGAAAAACGTGCATTGGGGATGGCGTTACACGAGTCGTTTGGCAGCATCGTGGCGCAAGTGGCTGAGGTGTCGGTCAGCGCCCAAGGCATCCGCGTGCACCGGGTGGTCTGTGCGGTGGATTGCGGACAAGTGGTCAACCCGGATGGTGTCGCCCAGCAGATGGAAGGCGCGGTGGTGATGGGGCTTACTGCAGCGCTTCACGGAGAAATCACCTTGGACAAAGGTCGGGTTCAACAAAGTAATTTCCACGACCAAGCCTTGCTGCGCATCGGCCAAGCGCCTGTGGTGCACACCCATACCGTGCCAAGCAACGCCCACCCAGAGGGCATGGGCGAGCCTGGCACGCCGCCGATCGCGCCTGCGGTGGCCAACGCGGTCTTCGCTCTCACCGGACAACGCTTGCGCAACTTGCCGCTTCGCTTCAAGCAAGCGCCACTATGATGGAATGATGTATCAGAGGTTGATCTGAGAAAGGTGGGCGATGGTTGCATTTGTGATGATGGATAAATATGGCGGGTTTCCAACCATTAAAAAGGTGGTTGAAGCCCTGTTTGAAGAAGTCGGCGAAAAACGTGATTTACGCCATTACTTTTTCAATATCAAGCTGGAAAACTTGATTCGAGATCAAAAACTGTTTCATGCCTATTCCATGCGCAAACCTGATCGCTTTTACCGCGAGCAGTTGATGCAGACGGCCAACTCTGACATCCAAGTCAGCGTGAGCGTTTTTGACGAAGTGTTGCTGTGTTTGATCGATATCTTGCGGCAACATGACGTCGATAAAGATGAAGCCGTGCGTATTGCTGTCCATCTGATTGAAATCATGGAAGAAACCCGAAGTCAGGCCGGTGACACCGCTGTGACGGTGTGGAAACCAGTCGATATCACCAATGAACTGATCAACACTTTTTACAACAACAACCGCACGGATTCAAGGATTGAAAAAAACGGGGACGTCTACGCCACTCGAAATTTCCACTACCCATTTTGGACACGTGTGGCGCTGGATAAAAAACAAATCACCTTCATCGCACAAGCGTTTGCCCGTGACAGCACCAAGCTTGAACACGTTGAAATGCTCGCTGTCAAAGCCAATGAACGGGCGGGCACTTTGAATTTTCAGGCCCGCGAGGGACCCAATGGTCCGGTGCTCTTTGCGCGCCATGTCCTGCCGTTTGAACACGGTATTCCCACCCGCCTTTTACTGCGCGCAGCCAAACAATTCTCCAGGGGCTTTGAAACCGGCATGAACACCGATAAAGACGATCTGTTGAAAAACGTGACGAAGTAAGTGACCGACCTCAGTCCAATTCCCATCGACAGGGGCTTTCTTGCCAAACACATACAAACCCGCAACGGTTTGAACATGCATGTGTTGGAGGCTGGTTCACCCGACAACCCCTGCGTTTTATTGCTCCACGGCTTTCCAGAATTGGCCTTCAGTTGGCGTCACCAACTCGTCGCATTGGCCAATGCGGGCTTTCATGTGATCGCGCCTGATCAGCGCGGCTATGGTGCAACGATTGGCGGTGATGACCATTTCGAGGGTGATTGGCAAGCCAGTGGCATGCTGAATCTGGTGGACGATGCCTTGGCCTTGCTCGAGGCCTTGGGCATCGCGCAAGTTAAAGCCGTGGTTGGCCACGATTTTGGTTCGCCGGTGGCGGCTTGGTGCGCCCTGACCCGCCCGGATGTGTTTCGTTCGGTGGTGATGATGAGTGCGCCGTTTTCAGGCCCGCCAGATGCCCAGCATTGGGCCGCCACGCACGCCGCACTGCGCCAAGAGGTCGCCGCATTGGCGGCGTTACAACCGCCGCTTCAGCATTACCAGTGGTATTACTCGGGGGCACAAGCCAACCAAGACATGTGGCATCCGGCACAAGGTTTGCAGGCTTTTTTGCGCGCTTATTACCATGTCAAAAGCGCTGATTGGCTCCCCAATCAGCCCCATCCCTTGCAAGCTTGGCGGGCTGAAGAATTGGCGCAGTTACCCCACTATTACGTTATGCCCGCAGGGCAAACCATGGCGCAGGCTGTTGCCCACCACGCCCCCAGTCCCCACGAAATCGCCCGCTGCAGATGGCTCACGGACAACGATTTGGCGGTCTATGTGGCGGCCTACCAAGCCAGCGGTTTTCAAGGCGGTTTGCAGTGGTACCGCTGTGCCACCAGTGCGGCGCAGTTTGAAGTGCTGTCGCGCTATGGCGGGCAAACCATCGACGTGCCCTCGGCTTACATCGCCGGGGCGGCTGACTGGGGTATTTATCAATTTCCGGGTGCTTTTGAAAAAATGAAAGCGCATGCCTGCAAAGACATGCGCTTCATTCAATTGCTGCCCCAGGCCGGTCATTGGGTGCAGCAGGAACAGCCCGAGGCTGTGAATCAACTGCTGCTCAGTTTCCTGCGCAGCCTCTAACCACTCAACCGATCAGGTCGACTTTGCCATTGGTGTCCATCACGCCCGTGATCACGCTCAGTTTGGGATGGCGTTTTTTCACCGCGTCACGAAACAAGGCCAGTGCTTCGCCATGCGCTTCTGTTTCACTTTCTTTCTTCGCGACAGCGGCCTCACCGAAAGCCAATTTGGCCGCGCCGCAATCGCGGTGCGTCAAGCCGACGACGCGTTTGATGTGGTGCAGGGACACAGTGATGTCCAAGTTATCCCAATAGGTTTTGTGCCACGCTTCAAATTTGGGATGCACCGCACCGATGGGGCCACCGGCCATCACAAAGTGGCTGTAGTTGTCTTCCAACTTATCGCGGCTCACGCCTTGTAATAAGCCCATGTACTGCCAACTCAGGGTGGTGAAGCGGGGGTCGATGCAATTGACAAGCATGGATTCATAATGACCTCCAGCCGCCATGGCGATTTGCGGTGCCATCATGGATAAACCGGATGCCAAAGCCCCTGCCGCCCCCCAACCCAGGAAACGGCGGCGGTCCAAACCAGCAGCAGTGTGCATTTCAGGCAAGGTACAGCACCCACATGGGGCCAGCTGGGTGGAGATTTTTTGGAATACTTTTTCGGACATGGGGCTACCTTTTCAAAACGAATCAATGCTTTTGCTGTTATTTGTACGGTCACGTTGGCTTGGCGCAGCCGGTTCACGCACAAAGGGAATTGTCAGATTAGAAACAAATCGACAATAACCAAAAAATCTTGAACTATATTTGGTAAATGTACCTAAATTAATTGACCGGATTCGAAGCCCCGGCCTCTTTTAAGTGGGTGTACTGGGACCGCCGTTCCGCCAACACCAAACGGTTGACCTCTTGCTCGGGCAATCCCAACTGTGTCAGGGTTTGCGTGGCCAGGCTCAGACTCACCTCAAATGCGTCGGGGATCACCTCGGTAGCGCCCGCCGCCTTCAGAAGCGCCATGTCTTTGTCAAAACGCGTGCGCACAATCACCGGTACTTGCGGCATGTGTTGCTTGATCAAGTCCAGCACACGCAAGGCGGTGGCGGTGTCATCAAAGCTCACGACCACGGCAGAGGCACGGGCCAAACCGGCTGACATCAGGTAAGAAAGTTGGAAAGAATCGCCCACCTCAACATGGTGTCCCGCTAAGACGCCGGCTTTCACCACATCCGCGTTGACATCCAGGGCGATATAAGACACCGACTCCATTTCCAATAATTGACACAAATGCCGACCGGTGTTGCCAAAGCCGCAGACGATGACATGGTGGTCAATGCCGATGGTTTCTTTGGCCACCCGCGTCAGTTGCAGGGACTGCGCCAGCCAGTCGTCGGGTGAAAAACGGAAGATCAAGCGGTCGGCATTTTGGATCAGCATGGGCGTGGCCATCATCGACAACACCATGGCAGCCAACACGGGGTTCGACCAGCGTGGATCAATCAAAGCGTTATCCAGGCCCAAGGTGAGCAACACAAACCCAAACTCACCCGCTTGGGCAAGGTAAATACCGGTGCGGGCGGCCACGCCATTGCTGGCGCCACCTGCATAAGCCAATAAACCAATCAAGACGGCTTTCACGGTGACAGGAATGATCGCCAACACCAACACCCAAGGCCATTGGACTTGCAACACTTGCCAATCGAGTTTCATCCCCAACGTGATGAAGAACAAACCCAACAAGACATCGTGAAATGGCCGAATATCGTCTTCCACACGCTGCTTGAAATCGGTTTCGGCGATCAACATACCCGCCAAAAAGGAGCCCATGGCCAATGACAAACCCGCATGTTCTGTGAGCCATGCCAGCCCCAAAGTCATGAGCAAAATGTTCAGCATGAACAGTTCATCACTGTTGCGACGATCAACCATCTCCAGCCAGCGGCGCATGATGCGTTGTCCACCCCACAGCAACAATCCGACCAACACGGAGGCCTTGGCCATGGCCCAACCCAACTCGGTCCAGACATTGCCCTCGTTCATTTTTCCAAGGGCTGGGATGAGCACCAACAAGGGCACCACAGCCAAATCTTGAAACAACAAAGCGCCAATGACCCGCCTACCGTGCTGCGTATCGATTTCAGAGCGTTCAGCCATCAGTTTGACCACGATGGCTGTGCTTGACATGGCCATGGCAGCGCCTAAGACCAACGCGCCTTGCCAGGTCAGGTCCCAAGGCAACTGCCATAGAGATAACAGTTTGAAAAGCAGCAAATGGCCCAGCAATGTACCGACCAACAACACCATCACCTGGGCCATGCCAAAACCAAAAACCATTTTTTTCAAGCGCAAGAGCTTGGGCAGGTTGAACTCCAAGCCGATGACAAACATCAACAACACGACACCCATTTCGGCCAATGAAGCCACAGCCGCCTCGTTGTCATGGACCAAGGCGCCGCCTTGCCCTAGGAAAACGCCCGCAATCAAATAGCCCAGCAAGGCAGGCAAATGCAATAAGCGACAGGCCACAACGCCGGCGACAGCAAACATCAAATAAACAAGGGCAATTTCAAGAGAACTCATAGGTCCTTGACATGATAGTGCCTGATCATGATGGCAGGCACCATCATGGTGCCAGAGGGTGGGTTATGCACTAATTTGGCAACCAGCGCTCACAGGCATTCATCTCTTTGACTTCGGGGTAATGGGTCATCAATTTGAATTTACGCGCGATCTCCGACGCTTTGAAGTAATCAATGCCGCAGCGCAGACTGGTTTTTGATGATTGAGAAGGCATCAAAAACTGACAGGTCTTGCACTGGGGAGACTGTGGGATGATTTGGCTTTCCATAATGGCTGGTGTTTAGATAGAGTCAGCAAAAGACATGCCACGACATATCCTCGACGAAAACCACATCCACCCTGATATTCGCGAACAAGTCGCCCATCACCATCAGGAGATTGTTCATCTGGTTAAAGACGCCATCGACAACAATGATTTTGTTGTCGTTGGAATGGCGTTCAACCCCGAAGTCACCAAGGTCCGTGAGGCCCTGACGCAGGCCGGATTGACCCACGCCTATCTGGAATTTGGCAGTTATTTCAGCCAATGGCGTCGCCGCAACGCCTTGAAAATGTGGACCGGATGGCCCACGTTCCCCATGGTGTTCCACAAAGGTGTTTTATGTGGCGGTCACAAAGACACCAAGGCTTTGCTGGCCAAAGGTGCATTCAAGTAAGCGTCAATAGACCAATTGGATGGGCACGCACAGTTGGTAGCCCACACCCCAGACCGACTTGATGGCGGGTTCGGCATCCGGAGCTTGCGCGGATTTAAATTTCTTGCGCAAGCGGGCAATCAGTTCTTCCAAGGCATGCTTGCTCATGCCGTCATCTAAATCTTCAGCAGAGAACAAATCACACAACACCCCTGACTCCAGGGTGTTGTCTTTGGCATGACTCAAGGCAACGAGCAGTGTTTTTTCACGACTGGTGAGTCTGAGTTTTTGCCATGGGTCAGGACCGAGCAAAATACGGTCACGCAAACTTAATTTCCATTCCCCATCGGTACTGATTTTTTTAACACGTCGCCCCAAACTCATCAACACCATCACCAACTCATCGGGTGAAATAGGTTTGGTCAAATAAAAATCAGCACCACCATGGCTGTAACCGGCCAAGCGGTCGTGCAATGCGACACGGGCTGTCATGATGACGATACCAGCGTTGGGCAGGGATTGACGTAATCGCTTGCAAATACTCAAGCCACCTTCACCGGGCAAATTCAAGTCAATGATGAAAATGTCAATCGGTACGGGGGTGACCAAATCATCCAAAGCTGCACCACTGGACACGCTGTGGACAGTGAATTGATTGGCCCGTAAATGCGTTTCAATTTCTTGACGAAGCATTCGGTCATCCTCCACCACCGCCACCACAAGTTGCGGGCGATCATCAGATTGATGGCGTGGACTTGTTTGATTCATCGTGGCACCTCGACTTTGAATGTGACCATGTGGCTGTCGACCAAGCAACTCACTTTGGCACCAATTTTTTCTGCTGCAGTTTCAACCAAGCTCAAACCAATGCCCATACCAGGCAAGGATTGAACATTGTCATGTCGGTAATAACGCTCAAATAGCTTGCTTTGATCAGGGCGGATCGCTGGGTCAATGCTGTTGGCAATTTCAAACAGCATGGCGTCTGCGGTGCTGCGAACTGTGATGGTGATGGGGACGCGGTGATCATCGTATTTACAGGCGTTATTCACCAAATTTTCAATCACAACCGACAGCATGTTGCGGTGTGTGTGGAACTGTGCTCCCGGTTCAATCGACAGAGCGAAGCGTCTTTCAGATTGGTAATCCGACGTGAATTCATCGATCAACTCATCGGCATCAATCCATTCTTTCTCATGATTCAATTCAAACCGATCAATCTTGTTGGAATGGGCCACGTGCTCAATCAATTCATTCATTCGCTCGACCGATCGATCCATTCTGGTCACTCTGGCCAAGGATTCTGAATCGATGCGGGTTTGTTGTTTTAGCGAAGCCAGCACAAAGCGAATCGTGCCCAAGGGGTTTTTCAATTCGTGGGTCAACATGTCGATCAAGGTTTGTCGCTCGGTGAGCTTTTCCTGATTGGCTTGTGAAGTCGCTGCATCCAAGCGCAATTTACCCATCTCTTGGTTGATGGCCAGTTTGCGTTCAGCCTGTTGGATGATGACGATCAGAAAAATAATGATGCCGGCCGGACCACCGTTGGTACGCCAATCTGCAAAGCTATTGACGAAGTTGGCAGTAGCCA
>Ga0164294_10001064_pt1 | contig 25838 bp, 25 predicted proteins | sample GEODES005metaG_FD_111479 | JGI IMG/M metagenome (GOLD analysis project Ga0164294, IMG submission 111479) | Oligotrophic lake water microbial communities from Sparkling Lake, Wisconsin, USA - GEODES005 metaG | ecosystem: Environmental > Aquatic > Freshwater > Lake | place: USA: Sparkling Lake...
ACGATATTCCCCGCTCGCTGTGAGCCAGAACATTAGCCCGTTTGATGGCAGTGTGGCACGCATGAACGATCCAGAAAAAGAGATAACGGGCTGATATGTGTCGCAGCCGCCTCCATTCGGATCGCAACGCTGATACTGTCCACTTGTCGGCTCCCAAATGACAATGGGCGTTTTTGCATTTAGCTCACGTCCAACACAGGTCTTGCTGCCGCAAACGTCTAGTCGCTCTGGCCTGCAGATCATTTTTTCGACGCCGCGCCAGGTATCTGCTGAAACAGGCCGGTTGGCTCGCGACCAATCAATTAAGTCTTTCGCCACATCATCAGGAGATTGCCGGTCGCCAGCCGAGCAGCCGCCTAATATGCCGATGGTAATGAGGATGAGCGCGCGGATCATGGCCATACATTGAATTAAGCGTGAATGGATCGCCAGCCTCAATCGGTTGGGCGCAGGTCAATTCTGATTGGCCAGCGCACCGGCGCTAGTCCTGAAAAAATGGCGCATTCCCTAGCTGCGGCCCCGCATTCATTTGAAATTGATTGGCTGTTAGGCTGAGCATTGGATTTGAATGAGAAGCTGCCATCACCGGGGAAGCCCGGAAATGCTGGCTTTTATACCGCGATTTGTCGCGTAGGGTGTGGGGATGTGGGGATGTTTACTGACCAATGCGGACCGGAGACACGGCCCGATCTGCTAACGGAGGACATTCCCTCGAACCCGACGGAATGCGCGCCCGGCGCAATTCATTGGCAGCGATCACTTGGCAATCAGCAAGCACCGGAGCGGTGCATCTGGAGGAAAATCCACCCCCTCTTTTCCGTACTCATTCCGTACGCGCCAGATAGATCGCAGTTAAGTCATTGAAATTATGGTGCACCCGACAGGATTCGAACCTGTGGCCTCTGCCTTCGGAGGGCAGCGCTCTATCCAGCTGAGCTACGGGTGCAGCGGGAGAGTGCACGTAGCAGCGCGCAGCCCTGCTTGCCAGAAGTTTTCAGGCCGTGGGCCCCGCTGCCTTAGCGGTTTGGTAGCGATCGGGCGTTAACCGGGTGTTCTTATGGTGGCACACTCCAATAGCCCGCATTCGAAGCGCCCGGCCCCTGCGTCCCTGACGCGGCGCTCTGGCAGATCGGACCATGACCACGCAAAAATCGCAAATGCCATGTCGCTCAAGTGGACGGCGCTGCACGAAGCGGTCGTGGCCGTTCTCAATCATGCGGAAATGCCCCCGGAGTATCGCACCCCCGATATACGCAATTTCCCGATCATCATGCGCGACACGGGCGGCTGGCGCTTTGCCGCGGCTTGGCACGGCGTCGACGATCTGGCCGCGATGATGGAGCCTGCAATCGCAGCGTTACTCGCGGTCGAGGCGCAAGGAGGGCCGACATTGGCGGCGGCCCGGGCCTTGTGGCAGGAATTCCAGGCGGCGCGTGGTGCCCTGCTCGATCTCGTTCCACCGCTGGGGATAGAGCGCCGCCGCTAATTCGGCGCTTTACCCGTTCTTTTTTTGTTCTTATGATAGACGACGTGTCCGAATCGCCCGTTTCTCTTGTTCCCGTCGCCACGCCGCGTGAGGCATTGGGGGTGGCCCGCGGTATTTGCCGGTTGTTTGCGCGCAACGACATCTGGTGCCTGCCAGAAATGCCGCTGCGATCGGGCCGCCGGGCCGATCTGATGGGAATTGATGCCAAGGGCCAGATCGTGATCGTGGAAATCAAGGTGAGCCGGGCCGATCTGCTCGGCGATCTGAAATGGACCGACTATCTCGATCATTGCGACCGGTTCTATTGGGGTCTGGCCCCGCACCTCGATCGGTCCTGCCTCGATACCGAGAGCTTTCTGCCCGGCGCCTGCGGCGTCATCGTGGCCGATGAATATGATGCCGAGATTGTCCGTCCCGCCCCGACGGTGCCGCTCGCTGCTGCCCGCCGCAAGGCCGAGACCGAGCGCCTTGCCCGCGCCGCGCTGCGACGTCACCTCATCGGCCAGGATCCCCGCTGCGCGGCCTGGGGCAATGGCTAAGCCAATAGTCGGACTGGCAAAGCTATATTTTGTTGAATATAGAACAAGGCCGCCGCATAACCAGCATGAGAAGAGGCAATTTAAATAGGAGTCGACTTGAACCGGATCGCCCTTCTGACTGTCCTCACCGCAGTCAGCTGCCTTGGCTCCGCGTCTGCCTCCGCGAAACCCGGCCCGCTTGCCAGCGCGATCGGTGCCCCAAATGATCTGACGATTACAGCGACCGTCCGCGCGCGCGTGGAAACGATCGACAATCAGTTCCGCCCGAATGCGGCCGAGAACGATACGATGTTTTCGGTGCGCACGGCGGTGGCCGCCGAATATGATGCCGGGCCAGTGCGCTTCGGCGGGGAATTCTGGGATGCGCGCGCCTATGGCGAGGCCGCCAACTCGAGCGTGAGCACAACCGATGTCAACGCACTCGAACTGATTCAGGCCTATTCCCGGATCGAACTGGGCGAGTGGGCAAAGGGAGCGAAAGGCGGCAAAGGGTTGCTGACGCTCGGCCGCTTCACGATGGACGTGGGATCGCGCCGATTGATCGCGCGCAATCGCTTCCGCAACACCACCAACGGCTTTACCGGCGCCAATGCCGAATGGACCACCCCGGGCGGCGCGCGACTTCTTGCATTTTGGACGTTGCCGCAAATACGCCGCCCCGACGATAGCGACGGCATTCAGAACAACCGGATCAAATTCGATCTGGAGACCACCGGCGTGCAGTTCTTCGGCGGCCACGCGGCGCTGCCCCATATGCTTGGAGGCACGCTGGAAGGGTATGTCTTCCGGCTGGCCGAGCAAGACGGGAACAACCGCCCCACGCGCAATCGTCGCCTGTGGACAGCGGGCCTGCGGCATTTCGAGCGGCCTGCTGCGGGCAAGTGGGACCATGATCTGGAAGCAGCGTACCAATTCGGCAAAGCGCGCCGCACGAGCGCGGCCAGCGACTTGGCAGATCTCGATGTGTCGGCCTGGTTCGTCCATGGGGAAGCCGGTTACAGCCTTGCGGGAGGCTGGAAACCGCGCGTTTCGATCTCGTTTGACGGGGCCAGCGGCGATGGCGGGAAGCGGGGAACTTATGGCCGCTTCGATACCCTGTTTGGCGCACGCCGGTTCGATTTCGGACCAACCGCGCTCTATGGCCCATTCGGCCGCGCCAATATTGTGTCACCGGGCGCGCGGCTTGAGCTCGTCCCTGGCAAGCACACCGATGCGATGATCGGATACCGCGCCGTCTGGGCGCAAAACGGGCGCGACGCGCTGTCCTCCACCGGGGTGCGCGATGCCAGCAGCCGGTCGGGCACCTTTGGCGGACATCAGATCGAGGCGCGCCTTCGCCATTGGCTGGTGCCCGAACTGCTTCAGGCCGAAACCGGCAGCGCGGTGTTGATCAAGCGCGGATTGCTGCGCGATGCGCCCAATGCGCCCGCAACCGGCAACACGCTCTATGGCTATTTCGACCTGACGCTGACGCTTTGAGCGCGCGCGTTCACCGCGCTGAGGATCGCGCGCTTTTGCGCCGCGCTGGCGCCGAACCACGCCGTGATCTCTACCAAGGTGCGCCCGCAGCCTCGGCAAAGCCCCGCCGCCCGGTCCACGTCGCACACTTTGACGCAGGGGCTGGCCGGTTCGGAACTGGCTTGTTCAGCGTTAATCTGTCGATCTGCCATGGGCTGCAGCCTTATCCGCGCAGCCCCCGGATTGGGAAGCGCAAAGCATCGCGTAATTTTCTTGCGTTTCTGCATGTTTGCGCCTAGAGCGCGGTGCAGCAAGACCGGCGAGCGGATTTTTCCGCCGCAGGCCCGGGCAAGCGTGAGGTTGGCCACAGTGATGGCAAAACCCGCCCCGGTCGAACGGCTGCGCTCCGCCCGCTCCCCCAATTCACGCATGGGTCGCATAACGACCCCTGTTCTGTGCGCGCCATCGGCGCGCCTACGAAAGCATACTTATCATGTCATTTTTCAGCGATCTCGGCCTTGCCGAGCCTATTCTCCGTGCGCTTGAAGCCAAAGGCTACACCGACCCAACCCCCATTCAGCGTCAATCGATCCCTGCCCTGCTCGAAGGCCGCGATCTGCTCGGCATCGCGCAGACCGGCACTGGCAAGACCGCAGCGTTCTCGCTCCCCTCGCTCCACCGCTTGGCCGCCGACCTCAAGGTCAACAAGCCTGCCTCCTGCCGCATGCTGGTGCTCTCGCCGACCCGCGAGCTCGCCGCGCAGATTGCGGACAACATGAAGGGCTATGCCAAGTTCCTGCGCCTTTCGGTCGATTGCGTGTTCGGCGGCGTGCCCGTCGGCAAGCAGGCGCGCCGGCTGGTTCCGGGTGTCGACGTGCTCGTCGCCACCCCGGGCCGCCTGCTCGACTTGATCGACCAGCGCGCGCTGACGCTCAGCCGCGTCGAGATTTTCGTGCTAGACGAGGCCGATCAGATGATGGATCTGGGCTTTATCAATGCGCTCAAGCGGGTGGCCCAGATGCTGCCCAAGGACCGCCAGAGCCTGTTCTTCTCGGCCACCATGCCCAAAGCCATCGCCGATCTGGGCAAGCAGTTCATCAACAATCCGGTGCGCGTCGAAGTGGCGCCGCAATCGACCACGGTCGAGCGCGTTGACCAGTATGTCACGTTCATCAATCAGGCCGAAAAGCAGGCGCTGCTCACCTTGCGCATTCGTTCGCTGCTGGCGGAGAAGAAGCTCGACCGCACCCTGGTGTTCACCCGCACCAAGCACGGCGCCGACCGCGTGGTGCGCAATCTGTGCGCCGCCGGGATCGACGCACGCGCCATCCATGGCAACAAGAGTCAGGGCCAGCGCACCGCCGCGCTCGAGGCGTTCCGCAAGGGCGTTTGCCCGGTGCTGGTCGCCACCGACATCGCCGCGCGCGGGATTGACGTCCCGGGTGTGAGCCATGTGTTCAACTATGAGCTGCCCAATGTGCCCGAGCAGTATGTCCACCGCATCGGCCGCACCGCGCGCGCCGGGGCAGACGGCGAGGCGATCAGCTTCTGCGCGCCGGACGAGAAGGCTTACCTGAAGGACATCGAGCGGCTGACCGACGTCAAGCTCGCGCCGATTCCGCTGCCCGAAGGTTTTCTTGCGGAAGCGGCCAAGCTGCCCGTGGCCAAGCGCAATCCCGAACAAGAAGCGCAGGATGCCCGGCGCGAATCACGCGATGAGCGCGGCCGTTCGGGCGATCGTGGTGGTCGCAGCGGCGGCAATGGCCGTGGCCGCAGCGTGGCTGGCCAGCGCACCGGCGCGCAGGCGCAGGCGCGCGACGGACGCGGACGCGACCAGCATCTGCGCGAAGATCGCGGCCCCGTGCGCAATCCGCTGCAGGCCGATGCGCCGCGCGGCGAACGTCCCCAAGGCGATCGTCCACAAGGCGAGCGCCCCCGCAATGATCGGCCGCAAGGCGACCGGCCCCAAGGGGATCGTCCACAAGGCGAGCGCCGCCCCCAGGGTGACCGGCCGCAGCACGACCGCCCACGCGGCGATCGGCCGCAAGGTGATCGCCCGCAAGGCGACCGCTCGCACGGCGACAAGCCCAGAGGCGACCGCGTCGCACACGCCGATGGTGCCAAGCCCGCAAGGCAGGGCGACACCCAGGAGCGGACCTTCCGCCCCCGCGGCCCCGCCGCCGTGGGCCAGCACCGCAACAAGGTTCAGCGCGTGATCTGATCACGCTCGCAGCAGAGAAAAATGGCCCGCTCGGTGATCCGGGCGGGCTTTTTTGTCGCTGGTATAGTTGCGTAACCATGGCCGAAATGACCGGCATTGGCGGGGAGCAGACATCTCGGCAAACACCCGGTCCGTCGCCCCGTGCTTGACACGGGGCTTGGCTTCCCTCGCAACCTCGCGTTTGGCATGAGGAAGCGATGGAGAAGGGCGGCTGGGTCTATATCATGGCGAACCGCTATCGAGGCGGGACGTATGTCGGCGTCACCTCCGATCTGATCCGGCGCGTTTGGCAGCATCGGGAGGGTGAAGGCTCGATCCACGTCAAGGACTTCGGCAAGACAAGGCTGGTCTACGCCGAACGGCACGAGGAAATCGAACCCGCCATCGCACGGGAAAAGCTCGTCAAGAAGTGGCGTCGGGAGTGGAAATTTGCACTGATCGAGGCGGACAATCCTGACTGGCTGGACCTTTGGGACCAATGGTATCCAGCGGAGGAAGCGCCGCTTGGCAACGCCGAAAGGTAGCCAAGCCCCGTGTCAAGCACGGGGCGACGGTGAGCTTTCGGTGGCGATTTGGTGAGCCGTCATAGCTGGAAGTGTTGGGAAGCGGCCGCTTAAACGGCCGCGTCGTCGCGGCGATAGTGCTCGATAAAGTCATAAATATCGTTGGGTTTGGTCTGCCAGCCGAATAAACGGATCGGCGACCCAGCGAAGGGATAAACCATACAAACGGAAACCGTATGGGCCGCTGCCCAACGCAGCTGAACATCGCTAACATCCTTCCAGAGAAGGGTTTTATTGTGCCATCCCAGATCTCGTTCAAGTCCAGCCTCAGAGATTTTCGGCGTGCCGGGTCGGAGAAATGCCCACCCAAAGCGCAGTGTCAAAAACCCACAATATGCCGAGCATATCGAGAGGATCAGAGCCTTTGGATTACTGACCACGGACATTAGTAGAATTGCTAGAGCAGTGGATATAGCACAGCACGCGAAGCGAAGAGCAGCTTGCTGACGGCTTTCTCTTATGATCGTCGGTTTTTCCACGTTCTCAATCTACCGCATCTCAGAATGTCCGCAACTGGGGCGAAACCCGCCATTACCTCCTGCGCACCTGCAAGCGCCCGCATACCCTCTTTTGCGCTGTCCTACAGGCCCAAGGCTTGGCATAAGGACGCATGCAGCAACGCCCTTCGAACCGCTGGTTTCCTCGGCTCCATAAAGCTCTCTGGACTGTGTCAACTGTGTCAACTTCGCCTGCTAAGCGCTGCCCGGCATGAACACCAACGTCTGGATTTCGATGCTGTCGATGACGGCGATTGTCGCGGTGCGCTACTTGCTGACCAGCGGCATGTTTGCCTGGCTGACCCACTTCGTGCGCCCCGGGCATTACCGCGATCTTGGAGCGCAGATACAGCGCGAAATTCGTTGGAGCCTTGCTTCGGCGGCGATTTATGGCGTGCCTGCCGGGGTGGTCGCATGGGGCTGGCAGCAGCATGGCTGGACGCGAATCTACACCGATCCTGCCGCCTATCCGCTCTGGTGGATGCCGCTATCGCTGTTCGCCTATCTCTTCCTCCATGACACATGGTTTTATTGGACCCACCGCTGGATGCACCAGCCCAAGGCCTTTCGCGCCTATCACGCGATCCATCACGCCAGCCGCCCGCCCACGGCATGGGCGGCGATGAATTTCCACCCGGTCGAAGCCGCCGTGGTCGGCCTGTTCGTGCCCGCGCTGGTCTTTTTCGTGCCCATCCATGTGGGCATGCTGGGCCTCGTGCTTTTGGTCATGACCGTGATGGGGGTGACCAACCACATGGGCTGGGAGATTTTTCCCAAGGCCCTTGTTCATTCCCCAGCAGGGCATTGGCTGATAACAGCGAGCCATCATCACCGCCATCACGAGCAATACAAATGCAATTATGGCCTCTATTTCCGCTTCTGGGATCATCTGTGCGGCACCGATCGCGGTCTCTCGGCTCCGTGAAGCTGCCGCTGCTCGTCGCTGCAGCTTCGCCCATGCTGCTTGGCGCGGGGCCACCGCATGAAGGTTCGGTTTCCGTCGAAGTTCTGGGGCTGCGTTCCGCCAAGGGCCTGCTTCAGGCATGCCTCACCGCAGCGCCCGCGAAATTTCCCAATTGCAATAAAGACCCCGCCGCGCTGCGGCTGACCGTTCCGGCGCGCTCGGGCACCACGCTGCACTTCGCGAACGTCCCCGCCGGGAAATACGCCATTGCCCTGTTTCACGACGAGAACAGCAACGACCGGCTCGATACGGCATTGATGATCCCGCGCGAAGGCTATGGCTTTTCGCGCGATGCGCCGATCATGTTTGGTCCGCCGCGCTTTGCCGCGGCCGCCATTATCGTGGCCGACACCGAACTGCGCACCGTGATCCACTTGCGCTACATCTTGTAGCCGGCCAGCCGTGACCGTGCGGCGCTGTTTTGCCGCCAAACTGGCAGCAATTATCGAAGTTTCAGCGCAACTTAATGGGTTCTTTACCATGTTGCACCAAAACCCCTGCTCAATGGACGACCAAGGGGCTAGGTCATGGATACATTGCGCGGGTTTGGAACTGACAGGGACTACGATCTGTCCGCCGATGACTCGTTAGAGGAATCGATCGACGAGCATGGTCATGCCGATCTGGCGCCGCCCGCCATCGGCCAGGATGAGCGCCGCATGCAGGTGCGCGCCTACAACTTCTGGGCCGGATTGCTCGATCAGGGCCAATACCCTTCGGTCGAAACGCTGCTGGCCGGCCGCTTCCCCGATTTTGCCGACCATTCGGTGCTGCTGCAGTTTGACCAGGGCATCGAAGATCCCGCGATTACGTATCTGGGCAGCGCGCTGGCCAGTGAATGCGAGACGAAAGGCGGGTTGAAGCGGCTCAGCGATGTGCCCGGTCGCTCGCTGCTCTCGCGCATCACCGATCATTATCTTCAGATCATCGCCAATCAGGCACCGATCGGTTTCGAAGCAGAATTCGTCAACCAGCGCGGCCGAACCATCCTCTATCGCGGCATCCTGCTGCCATTTTCGTCCGACAACGCGACGATCGATTACATCTACGGCGTGATCAACTGGAAAGAGTTGGCCGACCAGCAAACCACCGATGCGCTGCTGCTGGAGATCGACAAATCGCTTGGCCGGGTTGATCAAGGCCAGCCAGCACAGCGGCGCGCACCGGCGCTTGAGCTTTCAGCCTGGGCCGATGGTCCAGCCAGCACGAGCGCGACGCTCGATCTTGCCGAATTCGGTGCGGAAATTCTCGAGCCTTCGCTCGATTCATTCGCACCGCCCGAAAACGATGAATTGCCCGATCCGGAGTTTGGCCAGTTTCTGGACGCGCCGGAATCGCTGGCGGACTGGCTGGCCTCGGCGCGCATTCTCGCGGCTTTGGCGCATTCCAGCGAAGATCGCACCCGCAGCGCGCTCTATGAAGCCATCGGCCGCGCCTGGGACTTCGCGCTTGCCGCAGCCCAAGCTCCCGACGACTACGCCGAGATGATCGCCGACGCCGGATTGACCATGCAGGAACGCGCCCCGCTGACCCCGCTGGTCAAGCTGGTGTTCGGCGCTGGCTACGACAAGACGCGCATCACCGAATATGCCGCCGTGCTGGGACATGCGCAGCGGCTGGGCCTGCCGCAAGGCGCGCTGGGCGCCTTTCTGGCCGCGGCACCGGGCGGATTGAAGGGCGTGGTAACTGCCGAACGGCAGCTGCGCCGCCAGGAAAGCGGCAAGGCGGGACGCCCGGCGCATATGCCGCTGGAAGCCGCGCTGCGCGCGCTCGCGCCCAAACCGCTGGCGATGCTGGAAGAAAGTGCTGAAGAATTTGCGCTGGTGATGATGCGCCGTCTGGCAAGCGGCGAATTGGTGCTGCTGGGCGAGATTGCGCGCGGCGAGCCTCTGTTCGAACGCGCGGCGCGCCGCCTGACCGCCTGATCGCCTGATCGCGCGCTGGGGCCAGACACCCCTTCGCGCCGCCCGCGCAACCTGCTAGCCAGCGGGAATGATGGCGGGCAAGCAAGATGGGCGCAGGGTGGGTTTTCCTCAATTGAGCTGGCTGGGCTGGCTGCTGATCACGCTGCTGCTGCTCGGCGCTTTGGGCTATGTCGCTTACCGGCAGGCCGTTTCGGCAAACGCCGTCGCCGTACTGAACGGCGCAGACAAGCTGCTGCGGGGAGGCGACGGGCCGATCCGGCTGGTCGCGGTCGAGCGGTTTGGTCCTGATCCGGCGCAGAAAATCGAAATGTTTCTGCCGGCCGAGGCGGTGAACGCCGGCAAGCCGCCGCTCCCGGTGCTGGTCTTCATTCATGGCGGCGGGTGGAACGCGGGCGATCCGCATGACTACACGTTCATGGCCCGCGCGCTGGCGCCGCATGGCTATGCCGTGGTGCTGGCGGGCTACCGCCTCTATCCCGCGGTGCGCTTTCCTTCGATGCTGGAGGATGGCTCCGGGGCGCTGCGCTGGGTGGCGGATCATGCCGCGGCGTATGGCGGCGATCCGGCGCGGGTGGTGCTGATGGGGCATTCGGCGGGCGCTTACAACGTGGCCATGCTGGCGCTCGACCCGCGCTGGATGGCGCAGCAGCGCCTGTCCGCCGATGCTCTGCGCGGTGTGGTGGCGCTGGCCGGGCCGTTTGACTTCTATCCTTTCGACACCGAATCGACGATCAACAGCTTTGGCCATGCGCCCGATGCTGAAGCCACCCAGCCGATCGCGCATGCCCGCGCCGGCGCAGCGCCGCTGCTGCTGGTCCACGGCACCGCCGACACGCGGGTGAAGCCGCGCAATTCGGTGGCGCTGGCGCGTGCCATGACCGCAGCGGGCACGCCAACGCACGCGGTGCTGCTGGACAAGGTGACGCATGAGGGCCTGATCATGATGTTCGCGCGCCCCTTTTCGCGCGACGCACGCGCGCTTGATGCTGTCCTGCCGTTCCTCGCCCAAGTCACCGCCAAGTCCGCCCGATCAGTTGTGGCTTCACCGCGTGTTCAGGCGGCGGGGCGATAAGACAGGTCGCCGTGACCACCGCCAAGCCGCTCCGCCAGATCGCGCGCCTCGCCGCGCTTGCCGCCAGTCTCGTGCTGAGCGCAGGAACCGCCAGCGCGCAGTCGGTGCTGCGCGATGCCGAGACCGAATCATTGCTGCGCGACATATCGAAGCCGGTGATCGAAGCGGCCGGGCTGCAACCGCGCAATGTCGATGTCATCCTGCTCAACGATGGCTCGATCAATGCTTTCGTGGCGGGCGGGCAGGCGGTCTATATCCATTCGGGGCTGATCGGCGCGGCAGACAATGTCGCCGAAGTGCAAGGGGTGATCGCCCACGAGATCGGCCATATCACCGGCGGCCATGTGATAAGCGACGGCGGCTCGAAGGCGGCCACGGGGATCACGCTGCTCAGCCTGCTGCTCGGCGCCGCCGCGGCGGCGGCGGGTTCGGCCGACGCAGGGATCGGCGTGTTCATGGCGGGGCAGCAGGCCGCGCTGGGCAAGTATCTTGCCTTCAGCCGCGCGCAGGAATCGAGCGCGGATGCCGCCAGCGTCCAGTTTCTCTCAAAGGCAGGAATATCGGGCCGCGGTTCGATCGACTTTTTCAAGAAGCTACAATCGCAGGAATTCCGTTATGGCTTCAAGCGCAGCGACGAGTCCGATTTTTACAGCACCCATCCGGTCACATCCGACCGGATCACCACGCTGCAGGATTCCTTCGAGCACGATCCCGCGTGGAACAAGCCGTTAGACCCGGCGCTGCAGGAGCGGTTCTTGCGGGCCAAGGCCAAGCTCTATGGCTATCTGGCCGAGCCTGCGGCGACGCTGACCGCCTATCCGGAATACATGACCGACGCGCCCGCGCGCTATGCCCGGGCCTATGCCTTTCATAAAGAGGCGCTGATGGACAAGGCGCTGGCTGAGACCGACGCCCTGCTCGCCAAGTGGCCCAGCGATCCTTATGTGCTTGAGCTCAAAGGGCAGGTTCTGCTCGAATCGGGCAAGCCGGTCGACGCGCTCGTCCCGCTGCGCCGCGCGGTCGCGCTGTCGCGGAGCGAGCCGCTGATTGCGACCACATTGGGCCACGCCCTGCTCGCGACCGAAGATAGCGCTAACTTTGCCGAAGCGCAGCGCGTGCTCAAAACCGCGGTGGCGCGCGACCGCGACAATCCCTTCGCCTGGTATCAGCTGGGGGTGGTCTATGAAGCGCAGGGCGATACGCCGCGCGCGCGCCTCGCCAGCGCCGAACAGCAGCTCGGCGAAATGCGCTTGCCCGAGGCCCTACGCAGCGCCGAAGCCGCCGAAATGTCCTTGCCCAAGGATTCGCCCGATTGGCTGCGCGCACAGGATATCGCGATGTCGGCCCGCGCGATGATTGAGCGCCAGCGCAAGAAGCGCTAGGCGCTGCCCCTCACCACGGCCCTGACCGGGGGCCTGACTGCTCCTGCGGAGAACCACCCCATGCGCGTTCGTCCTGTTCTCTTGATGGCGCTGGCGTTGCTCCTTGTTGCAGGCGGAGCGGGCGCAGGATGGTGGTATGGGGCCCACCATAGCAATAACGGTGCAAGCGACGGCAATGCCCTTGCCGCACAACTGGCCAGCGCCGGTATCGGCTCAGGCGAACGCGCGGCGATCGAGGCGCTGGTCCGCGCCACGATTCTGGAGCATCCCGAAATCCTGCCCGAAGCCATGGAAAAGCTCGAAGCGCGCGAAACGGCGGCGCGGCTGGCCCCGCTGCGAGGCGCACTCGAAACGCCGTTTCCGGGCGCGGTGCTGGGCAATCCGGCGGGCAAGCTGACCTTGGTCGAATTTACCGATTTTGCCTGCACCTATTGCCGCAGCAGCGTCGCCGATATCGAAGCGCTGGTCAGCGCCAATCCCGATTTGCGCGTGGTGATCCGCCATCTGCCGATCATCTCGCCGGAAAGCGACCCTGCCGCGCGCATGGGCCTCGCCGCCGCAGCGCAAGGCAAGTACGGCGCCTTTCACAAGGCGATGTTTGCCGGCGAACGTCCCAGCCAAGCGAGCATTGCCGCCGCCGCGCAAGCCGCCGGGATCGATGACGCGGCAGCGACCAACTTCTTGCGCGCGCCCGGCGCGCAGCAGGAGATTGAGCGCAACCTTGGCTTTGCCCGCCAGCTTGGTGTGAGCGGCACGCCGGCCTGGGCAATCGGCGGATCGGTGCTGTCGGGCGCGCTCGGGCGCGAGAAGTTGCAAAATGCGATCGACGCGGCGCGCAAGGGCTGACGTGCGGCGCCTTGCGGCGGCTTTGGCGCTCACCAGTCTTGCCGGATCCGTGGCGGCGCAGCCGGTCGACCAATTGCAACGCGATGACGAGGCCGTGCAATCGCTCGGCTGGCGGCTCAGCCACGCCAATGCTCCGTTCTGCGCGCGCGCTACGCCGGGCATCGGCTTGCTGCTGGCCGATGCACAGACGTTCGATGATCCGCCGCGCGCGCGCCAGACTTATGGATTGACGGGCAATATTGCCGTGGCAGCGGTGGCCGCCGATGGCCCGGCGGCGCGCGCGGGGCTCGCTGCCAATAGCACGGTCATGGCAATCGATGGCGCTTTGGTCACTGGCCTTGCGCCGCCGCCAAGCGATGACAGCTGGGCGCGCGTGCTGGAATTGCAGCACCAGATCGAGCGCGCGCTGGCAAGGTCGGGCGCGGTTTCGCTGACGCTCGCCGATGGCCGCGTGGTCGCCGTGCACGGCGCGCCGTCGTGCGGCGTGCGCTTCATCCTCGATGACGGGCAGGGCAATGCAGCGGCCTCGCGCGATCAGGTGCGCATCGGGCGTGAGACCTTGCGCAAGCTGGGCGATGATCCGGCGTTGATCGCGGCGGTGCTCGCGCACGAACTGGCCCACGCCGCGCTCGATCACGAGAGCGTGATCACCAGAACGCGCAATTCGCGCGCGGCCATCCGCCGCTGCGAGCGCGAGGCCGACCGCCTCTCGGTCTGGATCCTCGCCAATGCCGGCTACGATCCGGCGGCGGCGGCGACGATGAACGAGCGGCTGGCGGCGGGCGTGCTGGAGCTGATCGCTTCATCGACGCACGGCAGCACGCGCGACCGGGTTACCTGGATCCGCGCCGAAATCGCGCAAATGGAAAGTGCCCCCGATCGCGACTGGGCGCAGCGTTTCCGGCGCGAAGACATAACGCCGACGGGGCGCACCCACTAACCTTCTGACCAAAAGGTGGGGCCGATGGCGCAAACCGCGGCGAGGCGCTAAAGAGCAACCATGGCTGTCTTGTTGCCGCTTCCTCCCACGCCGTTCTTCGGCAACAAAAACCGCGCGTTCTGGCGTCTCCAACTGCTCGGCTGGGGGGGCGCGATGCTGCTGCGGGCGCTCTCCAGCCTCGCCAATGCGCAGCCGCTGTCGTTCCTGATCATCGTGCTGATCGCCTCGATCACCGGCTTTTCGATCTCGCTGCTGCTCTCGGTGGTTTACCGCGCGCTGATCAGCCGCCAGCCGCTGGTCACCTGGGGGGTCACCTCGTTCGTGCTGGCGATCGCCGTCGGCCTTTATGCTTTCATCGATTCGTGGGTCATCAGCCTTTATCGGCAGGGCAGCGACGCCGCGTTAGTGCAGCTGTTCCTCGGCGTGTTCTACCTCGATCTCACGCTGCTGGGGGCATGGTCCGCGCTCTATTATGCGATCAATTTCTACGTTCAGGTCGAGGAGCAGAACGACCAGCTGATCCGGCTGGAAGCGCAGGCCACCTCGGCGCAGCTGGCTATGCTGCGCTATCAGCTCAATCCGCATTTCCTGTTCAATACGCTCAATTCGATTTCGACCTTGGTGCTGCTCAAGCAAACCGAACCGGCCAACGCGATGCTGAGCCGGCTCTCCTCGTTCCTGCGCTATACCCTGATCAACGAGCCCACCGGGCGGGTGACCGTGGCGCAGGAGATCGAGACGCTGAAGCTCTATCTCGATATCGAGCGCATGCGCTTCGAAGACCGGCTGCGCACATCGTTTCACATCGATGATGAAGCGCAGCAGGGCCTGATGCCCTCGCTCCTGCTCCAGCCCCTGGTCGAAAATGCAATCAAGTATGCGATCAGCCCGATGGAGGACGGCGCGGAAATCACCATCACCGCACGGCTCGTCGGCCCGGTGCTGCGGGTCACCGTGTCTGATACCGGGCCGGGGTTGCAACCTGGCATCGACCCATCGACACTGTTCAACGTGAGCGGCGACGCGGCGGATTCTACCCGCATTGGCCTCGCCAATATCCGCGACCGTCTGGCGCAAGCATATGGGGATGAACACCGCTTTGAATTTGCCAACCGCGCAGAGGGCGGCTTTGCCGTGACCATCGAATTGCCGTTCACCGTGCGCGAACCCGCCGCCGGCGCGGGTTCGCTGCTGCGCCAGAATGCCTACAAGCCCGCTGATGCCGGCTGACGCAGACGTGCTCTTTTCTGCCGACCCGCTCGCTTGGAGCGGCGGCACCACCCTTCAATAGCAAGGCGCGCGCATGACCATTCGCACCATTCTCGTCGATGACGAAAAGCTGGCCATTCAAGGTCTGCAGCTGCGGCTGGAAGCCTTTCCCGATGTCGAGGTGATCGATACCTGCTCCAACGGGCGCGAGGCGATCCGCAAGATCAAGACCGAGAAGCCAGACCTCGTCTTCCTCGATATCCAGATGCCCGGCTTCGACGGGTTCAGCGTGGTCAAAGGAGTGATGGAGATCGAGCCGCCGCTGTTCGTGTTCGTCACCGCCTATTCCGAACATGCGCTCAAAGCGTTCGAGGCCAACGCGGTCGATTACCTGCTCAAGCCGGTCGATGTCGACCGGCTGGCCGATGCGCTGGACCGGGCGCGCACGCGCATTGCCGAAAAGCGTGGGCTGGAAGAAATCGAGAAGCTCAAGATTGTGCTCGCCGAAGTTGCGCCCGAGGCAATAAACGCCATGCCCGACGAGCCCGAGCCCGCCATGAGCCGCTATGAAAAGCTGATCAATATCAAGGATCGCGGCCAGATCTTCCGGGTCGATGTCGATACCATCGAGAGGATCGAGGCGGCAGGCGATTACATGTGCATCTATACCGGCGACAATTCGCTGATCCTGCGCGAGACGATGAAAGACCTCGAGCGGCGGCTCGATCCGCGCGTGTTCCAGCGCGTTCACCGCTCCAAGATCGTCAATCTCGATCAGGTCCGCCAGGTGCGCCCGCATACCAATGGCGAGTGCTTCCTCGTGCTCTCCAGCGGAGCCGAGGTGAAGGTCAGCCGGTCCTACCGCGAGGTAGTCGCCCGCTTCGTGCATTAAGGCGGCTTGGTCGGGTGCATCGGGCCTGCTAGATCGCAGCGATGACAACTTTCTCGATCCCCGGCTTCGATCTCGATGCCTTCGTTGCCGCCACGCTTGCCGAGGACCTCGGCACCGGCCTGCCCGGCGGCGGGCATGATGTCACCTGCGAGAGCGTGATCCCGGCAAACGCGCGCTTTGCCGGGGTGATGGAGAGCCGCGATGCGATCACCGTGTGCGGCTTGCCCATTGCCGCCGCCTTCTTTCGCGCGCTCGATCCCGCCATCGCCATCGAAATTCTGGCTGATGAGGGCGCGCGGCTCGGTCCGGGCGGCGAATTGATGCGCATGACCGGCAATGCACGCGCCATGCTGACGGCGGAGCGCAGCGCGCTCAATACCGTGCAGCACCTCTCCGGCGTGGCGACGCTGACGCGCCAGTATGTCGATGCGATGGGGACAACCGCCGCGCGCTTGCTCGATACGCGCAAGACCATTCCCGGCCTGCGCCATCTGGAAAAGTATGCGGTGCGCACCGGCGGGGGGATAAACCACCGCATGGGCCTCTGGGACGCGGCGATGATCAAGGACAACCATGTTGCGGTGGCAGGCGGCGTGGCCGAGGCGGTGCGCCGCGCGCTGGGCGCAGGCGTGCGCGATGTGATCTGCGAGGTCGACCGGATCGACCAGATCGAACCTGCGCTGGAGGCCGGCGCAACGCGCCTGCTGCTCGACAACATGGGGCCGGATATGCTGCGCGAGGCGGTGACGCTGGTGGCGGGCCGCGCTCCCTGCGAAGCGTCAGGCGGCGTCCGGCTCGATACGATCGGCGCGATAGCGGCAAGCGGGGTGGACTATGTCTCGGTCGGGCGACTGACCCAGAGCGCGCCTGCGGCCGATATCGGACTGGACTTCACCCCGCTGTGAAGCTGGGGGCCGCCCTGCTCGCTTTGGGCATTCTCCACGGCGCATCAGCGCAGGCACAGGCGCTGCAGTGCCGGCTGCCCGATCGGATCGATGCCCCTGCGCTCCCTTCGCCCGATGGCCCGCGCCGGGTACTGCCGATCTCGGGCTATACCTTGGCGCTGACGTGGTCGCCCGAATTTTGCCGCGCGCGCGGCAACCGTCCGGACAATGTCTTGCAGTGCGGCGGCAAAATGGGCCGGTTCGGCTTCGTCCTGCACGGGCTTTGGCCGGAAAGCATGCCGGGCACATGGCCGCAATGGTGCGCGAATACGCCGGTAACGCCGCAAACGGTGCGCAGCGCGCTTTGTCTCACGCCATCCGCCGATTTGATCGCGCACGAATGGGCCAAGCACGGCAGCTGCATGGCCCGCTCGCCGGGCGGTTATTTCCGGGCAGGCGGCGCGCTTGTGCAGTCGCTCAGGTTTCCCGACATGGTGCGGCTTTCACGGCAACCGGGCCTGACCGCCGGGGATCTGCGCAGCGCTCTTATTCGAGGCACGCCAGCCTTGCGGCCCGCGATGATCCGCATCAAGGCCAACGGGCGCGGCTGGCTTGAGGAAATGCACCTCTGCTATGGCCGCGAATTCCTGCCTGCGCCCTGCGCAGATCGCGGGCTTGACGATGGTGCGCCGCTGAAAATCTGGCGCGGCGCCTAACGCCGCGCCTGAAAGAACGCCCGCAGCAAGTCCGCCGCCGCCGCCTCGCCCAATCCGGCATAGACTTCTGGCCGGTGCAGGCATCCCGGTTGATCGAATACCCGCGCGCCATGCGCCACCGCGCCGCCTTTGGGATCGGGCGCCCCGTAATAGACGCGGGCGATTCGCGCATGGACGATGGCCCCGGCACACATCGCGCAAGGCTCCAGCGTGACCCACAGATCGCAGCCATCGAGCCGTTCTGCCCCGAGCACGCCCGCCGCCGCGCGGATCGCCAGCATCTCGGCATGCGCGGTCGGATCGCAGGTGCCGCGCGGCAGATTGTGCGCGGCGGCCACAACCTGGCCGTTCTTGACGACCACCGCGCCCACTGGCACTTCGCCGGCATCGGCGGCAAGCCGGGCTTGCTCCAGCGCCAGTCGCATCGGTTCGGGCAGGGGCCAACGGATCATCGCCTGCTGCTAGAGCGGATCGCGCGCACTATGCAACGCGCGAATCCTTGACTTGAGCCGCTGGATGCGTAAGAGCGGTGCCTTCCCGATATGTTCATCGATTTTACGAAGCGAGTATTCAGCCATGTCGCGCATTTGCGAACTGACCGGTAAGGGTCGCCAGGTCGGCCACAACGTGAGCCACGCCAACAACAAGACCAAGCGTGTGTTCCTGCCCAATCTGCAGAACGTGACACTGATGAGCGAGCGGCTCGATCGCAGCTTCAAGTTCCGCGTCTCGACGCATGGCCTGCGTTCGGTCGAGCATAATGGCGGTCTGGACAACTGGCTCTTGAAGCAGTCGGACACCAAGCTCAGCCCGCGCGCGATCAAAGTAAAGCGCGAACTGGCCAAGGCTGTCGCTGCCTGATGGCATGGCGGCGGGGTGTGCACCCCGCCTTTGGCGCTTTTTCCGGCCTCAGGTCCCCGGTTTCGGGCGCAGTTTGAGCAACAGCGTTCGCTGCGCCCAAGCCATCTTGTTGCTATCTGAAATCAGCCAGATCGCGATGCTGCCATCGGCATCGCGCACGCTGGTCATGCCTTCATAGTTCTCGTGAAGATCGGGCCGGGTGATCCTTGCGATCAGCCTGGGCGTAAGCATCTTTCCGACGCGGACCTCGCTGGGATCAAATGCCGAAATGGTCGAGCTGAAACCTCGTGCCGAGAGCGAGCGCCCCAGCACCAGCACCCGTCCATCCGGCAATTGGGCCAATTCAGTTGGACGGAAGCCCTCGGGCATCATGATCTCAAAGCGCGCGGGATTCTCCCGGTCACGCGGCTTGCCCGGGAAGAGCAGCCCGGGATGCGCGCGGCGGTCAAACCAGCGGGAATAGACCTCGCCCAGAACAATGGTGCGGCCATCGGCAAGCGTGGTCATCGCCTCGGGGCCTTGATTGCCCGGCCATTCGCGCAGCACGGGAAGCGAAATCCGCGTGGGCGTGGCGCGATCGGCGGGATAATCGAACATCGCCGGCGCGTCTTCATACCCCACCAGCAATCTGCCTGAGACCGGATCGAGCGCTGCCGATTCTGCGTCATAGGGTAATGGGCGCTTGCGCCTGTCTCCTGCCAAGAGCTTGCCGATGTGGGCGAACCAGCGGCCCGGGCGATCCGGCGGCGAGAACCGCATGATCCCGCCCCTGTCGCTCACCGCAATCAACATCCCCGCGCGATCGTGTACCAGGGCCGAGTAGTTGCCGAAATTGCGGTGTTTGCTCGTCAGCCTCCAGGCACCGACCAGTTCAAACGGGCCAAGGTCGCCTGCACGGCCTGCTGTTCGGCCAGCGGCGCGGATTTCGGGCATCAGGTCCACCCGCCGCACGATCTGCTCTACCGACAGACGCGGCGATGGCGCATGCAGAAAGGCCGCTGGAATCAACGCCAGAATGAGAACCGCAAGCCGCATGATACGCATTGCGTTTGCGCTTGCCACACATGGCCGACGCGCGATAGCGGCGCTCGTCGCGCGGGCCGGATTGCGCCGTCAGGCGGCGCGAAATTTCAAGGCGGCCCCGTTCATGCAATACCTGAGCCCGGTGGGCGCGGGGCCATCGTCGAACACATGGCCGAGATGGCCGCCGCACTGGGCGCAATGCACTTCGGTGCGCACAACGCCGAAGCTGGTGTCGCGCGTCGTGCCCACGCTGCCCTTGATCGGTTGCCAGAAACTGGGCCAGCCGGTGCCGCTTTCAAACTTGGTCTTGGCATTGAACAGTGGATTGCCGTCCGCTGCGCAGACGAACGTTCCGGCGCGGTGTTCGGACAGCAGCGCCGAGCTACCCGGCCGCTCGGTGCCTTCCTCGCGCAGAATGTAGAACTGATCGGGGGTGAGCAGCTTGCGCCATTCCGCCTCGGTATGCCGGACGGGAAAGATCGCCTTCTCGGCGGCGGCCTTGCTAGCCGATTTGGCACTGCATGCCGCAGCGGCGGTCATTGCCGCGCTCGCGCTCAAGAACATCAGCAGGTTGCGGCGAGAGAAGGAAGAGGCGCCTGAAGCAAGCGCTGAAGCGGACAAAGGACTAGACAAAGAACTGGGCATGGCGGATTTCATTCCGGGTTATCACCCTCCCGCCGCGCCCGGTGGGGAAATGAAAGGTCCGACGGCGGGCGGGCTTGGGATGAATCGGGGGAAATTCATCGGCGTGCCCGCCGTCGGCGAAACGCTCCCTAGCCCTCGTCAGATGAACCGAAAATGACTGGCGCGGAAGCTCTGCAGATCAGGTGCGCTTTTCAAGTTCGACTTCGAGCTTGCGGAAGCCGTGCACGAAATTCGCGCGGACCCGCACCGCCTCGCCCGCCATGCGCACCCGCATTTTGCGCTCGTGCATTTCCTCGAGCAGAACGCGCAGCTGCAATTCGGCAAGCCGCGCGCCGACGCAGCGATGGATGCCGTGGCCGAAGGAGAGATGGCGGCGTGCGTTGTCGCGATTGACGATCAGCTTGTCCGCGTTCTCGAACACGGTCTCATCGCGATTGGCCGAGATATACCACATCACCACTTTGTCGCCTGCCTTGATCTGCTGCCCGAACAGCTCGGAATCGGCCGAAGCGGTGCGGCGCATGTGCGCCAGCGGGGTAACATAGCGCAGACATTCCTGCGCCGCATTGGGGATGAGCGAGGGATCGGCCTCCAGCAGCGCGCGCTGATCGGGGAATTGATCGAGCGCGTGGACAATGCCCGACATCGTGTTGCGCGTGGTGTCGTTGCCGCCGACGATCAACAGCACCAGATTGCCCATGAATTCCTGCGGGCTCATCTGGCTCATTGCCGGGGAATGGATCATCATCGAGATGAGATCGGGGGTGGGCTCCGCGCCCATCCGCTGCATCCACAGCGTCTGGAAGTAGCGCGCCATCTCGGTGAGGATTGCATGGCGCTGGTCCGTCAGCTCTTCCGCGAGGCCAAGCTCGACATCGCCGGCCCAATCGGACCAGAAGGTCAGCAGGCGGCGATCCTGATAGGGAAAGCCGAACAGAATCGCGAGCATGCCGGTGGTAAGCTCGATCGAAACCTTGTCGACCCAGTCGAAGCGCTCGCCCCACGGCAGCGAATCGAGCACTTCGGCTGTGCGCTGGCGGATCTCGTCCTCCATCCGCACCATTTCGCGCGGCGTGAAAGCCGGGGCGACCGTGCGGCGCTGGCCGGTGTGTTCGGGCCGGTCCATCGCGATGAACATCGGCAGCTGGCGCTCGGCAAGCTTGGCCGGATCGATCCCGGCTGGCTGATCGCCGATGGTGATCCCGCCATGCTGCCAGGACGAGGAGAACAGTTCGGGAAGCGATTCGACGTGTTGGATCGCCTTGTGCGTGGTGACGTTCCAATAGTCGCCAAAGGGCGTGCCCGTGACCTTGTTCACCGGTGCCTTGGCGCGCATTTCGGCAAAGATCGGACCCCAGCGGTCTTCGACATAGATGTCCGAGCGGCTGACGTCCCACGGGTGCGTGTGCGCCGGGCGTGCCTGCGGATTACCGCGCAGCCACTCTTCGAAAGCCTCGATCGCGGTGGGCGAGGTGCGGTAGGTGAAAGCTGCTTCAGGCGCGAGCTGGGTAGCCATGACAATCCTCCGGTGAGGCGGCCTTGCTTGCGGTGGCCGCGCTTCTGACCGGTACTATCTCTGCTACCTACACTCCTGTCAATTAGGCAATCTTCGGCGCGGCGCCAAACATGGCGCTGATCCTCGCGGCCCATGTTCGTTTTGCGCGTGACGGGCCGGACTTCATCACCGAGCGGCGGAACAGCTGCGCCCCGAAGCGCACGATCAGCGCCACGCAGAGCGCTTGCCAGACCAGTGCGACGGCATGGGGCCACAGCGCGGGGGACTGCGCCGCCCGCGCCAGCATCGCAAACGGCGAACTGACCGGAAACACGATCGAGGCGGCTTCGACCCAGGTGCCCGGATGCGCCAGCGCATAGCTGGCAAAGAAGAACACCATGAGCTGGCCCATCGTTACCGGCATCGACAGCGTCTGCACTTCGCGCACCGTGCTGGCCATGCTGCCGATCGAGAGGAACAGCGAACCGAGCAAGAGATAGGCCATCGCAAAGTAGACAAAGCCCAGCGCCATGAACATCGGCCAGCCCACCGCCGGTGCGGCCAGCAGCGGAGCCGATTTCATGCCCAGCAGCATCAGGGCGCCAAACACCGACCCCCACACCGCGATACCGACAAGGCTGACCGCGAGCATGGCAAACAGCTTGCCCAGAAACAGCGCATCCATCGGGATAGCGGCGGCGAGCACTTCGATGATCTTGTTGGCTTTTTCCTCGACCAGATTGGACAGGACCATGCCCGCCAGCAGCATCGTGAGCAGGAACAACAGCACTTGCCCCGCCTGCGCCGTCACCGCCTGATCCATCCGCTGCGAAGCGGCGGTGGCGGCGAGCCGATCGGCTTTGATCACCGGGAACGTGCCCACGTCGTTGCTGCGCGCCTGCTTGGCAAACAGCGCGATCTGGCCCTGCCACTGGTCGATGCGGTCGCCCGTCGCAGTGAGGACCGGCGCATCAAGCGTGCCCGAAAGCACGGCGGCGACGCGTTTACCCTTTTCGCCCAGCAAGTGGCGCGCATCGAAGGTCTGACCGTCCTTCACCCGCTCGGCAATCACATATTCGGGAACGCCGCCGGCCATGCGCGGGGCCAGCGCGTCGCGCGCGGCGATCAGCGCATCGCCCTGCTGCGCCGGCATCGCCACGGCGACTTGCGGATTATCGAGATCATGCTGGACTTGCGCGCCCAAGGCACCGGCCATCGCGCCGATGAACACCGGAAACAACGGCCCGATCAGAAAGAAAATGAAGGTCTTGGAGAAAATCACCGCGGTGAAATCGCGGCGCGCAACCACCCAGGCGGCGCGAAAATGATCAGCGAGCATCAGCGGCGGCCCCGTACATCTGGAGTTGGTTCCTTGGTTTCCGCGAGCGCATGCGCGGCGGCCTCGCCCGCAATGGCGACGAAGGCATCGTGCAGGCCCGGGCGTTCGATCGAGAGGCTGAGGATGCCGGCATCACCTTCGATCAGCGCGCGCAGCAACGGCTCGGTGCCCGTTTCGGGCAAGGTGAAATGCCAGAACGCGCCCTCGCTGCGGGCGTCCGCCGGAAGCGCCGCGCGCCATGCACCGGCGCGGGTGCGGGTTTCCAGCCGCACTTGCGGGCGCAGCCGGTCACGCGCTTCGTCGACCCGTCCCGCAAAGGGCACTTTGCCGCCGGCGATGATCGCGATCCGGTCGCACAGCCGCTCGGCGTGGGCGATGATGTGGGTCGAGAAGATCACGGTGGTGCCGCGTTCGGCAAGGCCCCGGATCATCCGCTCGAGCTTGCCCTGATTGAGCGCGTCGAGGCCCGAGAACGGCTCGTCGAGGACCACCAGGTCGGGCTCGTGAACCAAGGTTCCCAGCAATTGCACCTGCTGCGCCATGCCTTTCGAAAGCTGGCGGATCTGGCGGTCTGCGGCATAGCCGAGGCCATGCATTTCCAGCATTTCGCGGCCCTTGCGCCGCCCTTCCTTCAGCGACATGCCGCGCAGCGAGGCGAGGAAGCCGATCGCATCGGCGGCCTTCATCGCGGGATAAAGCCCGCGCTCTTCGGGCAGATAGCCGATCCGGCGCGCCACTTGCGTCGGGCGCTCGCTGCCCAACACCCGGCGATAGCCCGAATCGGGATCGATAATCCCCAGCAGCATGCGCAAGGTGGTGGTCTTGCCCGCGCCGTTGGGCCCGAGGATGCCGTAGATCGAGCCCTTGGGCACCGCGATATCGACACCCTCGACGGCGGTGAAGCCGTCGAAGCGTTTGACCAGCCCGCGGGCTTCGATGGCCAGGTCCTGCGCCTCAAGCGCAGGTTCGCGGATAGCTTCGGCCTGAAATTGGCTAAATGGTTCGATTTTCATATCCATCGCCGTTAACCGTATTCCATGAACATTCGGTGCAGCAAGCATGGTTAACGCGGGCGCAACCTTTCTGGCAGAACGGTTGAAAGCCGAGGCTGCGCGGCTTGGTTTTGCGGCGTGCGGCATCGCGTCGGCGCGCGAAGACCCGCTGCGCGGCGCGCGGCTCGAACAATGGCTGGGCGAGGGATTCCACGGCACGATGGACTGGATGGCAACGCGCGCCGACCAGCGCCGCGCCCCCCAGGCGCTCTGGCCCGAGGCGCGCAGCGTGATTGCGCTGGGGATGAGCTATGCCCCCGCCAGCGACCCGATGGCGCTGGCCGCATTCCCCGACCGCGCGCGCATTTCGGTCTACGCGCAGGGCGGCGATTACCACGATGTGATCAAGCGCAGCCTCAAGGCACTGGCGCGCTGGCTGGTGGCAGAGGAACCGGACGCCGGGCTGAAAGTGTTCGTCGATACCGCGCCGGTGATGGAAAAGCCGCTCGGCGAGGCCGCAGGGATCGGTTGGCAGGGCAAGCATACCAACCTCGTCAGCCGCGAGCACGGCTCATGGCTGTTTCTCGGCGCAATCTACACCGCGCTCGCGCTTCCCCCCGATGCGCCGCATGCCGACCGGTGCGGCTCTTGCCGGGCGTGCCAGGATGCCTGCCCGACCCAGGCCTTCCCCGCGCCCTACATGCTCGATGCGCGGCGCTGCATTTCCTATCTCACGATCGAACACAAAGGCCCGATCCCGGTCGAGTTTCGCGCGGCGATGGGCAACCGTATCTATGGCTGCGACGATTGCCTGGCGGTGTGCCCGTGGAACAGCTTTGCCCAAAGCGCCGCCGCGAACGCCGCGTTCCTGCCCCGCGCCGAACTCGCCGCGCCCCGGCTGGCCGATCTGCTGGCGCTCGATGACGCTGGATTTCGCCGCGTGTTTGCCGGTTCGCCGATCAAGCGGATCGGGCGGGCGCGGATGGTGCGCAATTGCCTGATCGCCGCGGGCAACAGCGGCGATTCTGCACTGGTCGCTCCAGTAGAGGCCCTGCTCGCCGATCCCGACCCGGTGCTGGCCGAAGCCGCGCAGTGGGCGCTCAATCAATTGGCGAAAGCTAGACCATTTCCTTAAGCGGCACAGCGGCATCCGCCAGTAACGCCGGCGCGATCTGCGCCCCACTCTCGACCAACTTGCGGCCCTGCACATAGTCCTTGACCATGTTGACGCAATCGAGCGCGATCACCTTGCCCGCCTTGAGATAGATCACCGAAAAGCTGCGCGTCGCGGGATCGCCGCGCAGCACCGCCGCATCGTGGCCGGTCGAGAGGCCGACGGTCTGGAGCTTGAGGTCATACTGGTTCGACCAGAACCACGGGGTGGCATGATAGGCCACCGGCGCGCCGCAGATCGCCTTGGCCGCCGTCGTCGCCATGTCATTGGCATTCTGCACCGATTCGAGGCGGATCACCGCGCCTTCGGCAAATGCGCTGGCATGCGCGGCGCAATCGCCGATCGCATAGATATCAGGCAAAGAGGTGTGGCAAAAGGCATCGACCAGCACGCCGTTGCCGCCTTCCGCGCCCGCCGCGAGCAGCGGGGCCACTGCGGGCACGATGCCGATGCCGACAATCACCAGATCGGCAGGCAGCACGGTGCCGTCGGCCAGCTGCACGCCGGTGACTTTGCCGTCTGCGCCCACCAGATAATCGACCATCGCGCCGGTGCGCAGATCGACACCGTGGGCGCGGTGCTCGGCCTCGAAGAAGGCCGACAGCGGCTCCCCCGCGACGCGCGCAAGCACGCGGGGCAAGGCTTCGAGCAAGGTGACCGCGCAGCCCAGCTTGATCAGCACCGCCGCCGCTTCGAGCCCGATATAGCCGCCGCC
>Ga0164294_10001065_pt1 | contig 25837 bp, 17 predicted proteins | sample GEODES005metaG_FD_111479 | JGI IMG/M metagenome (GOLD analysis project Ga0164294, IMG submission 111479) | Oligotrophic lake water microbial communities from Sparkling Lake, Wisconsin, USA - GEODES005 metaG | ecosystem: Environmental > Aquatic > Freshwater > Lake | place: USA: Sparkling Lake...
CATCTACACCCACAGCCATGTCGATCATTTCGGCGGCGTGCTGGGCGTGGTGAACCCGGCCGATGTGGCGGCCGGCAAGGTGCAGATCATCGCGCCCGAAGGCTTCCTTGAACACGCCGTGTCGGAGAATGTCATCGCCGGCCCCGCCATGCTGCGCCGCGCTGTCTATATGTTTGGCACCAGCCTGCCGCACAATGCCACCGGCCATGTCTCCTCCGGCCTGTCGTCGTTCAACACGCCCGGCACCTACGGCCTGATCCCGCCGACAGACAGCATCACGCCGGCCAGCAGCAACCGCATCGTCGATGGGGTGGAAATCCAGTTCCAGCTGACCCCCAACACCGAAGCGCCAGCAGAAATGAACCTCTATCTGCCGGCATGGAAAGCCCTGTGCCTGGCGGAAAATGCCAATGCCTCGATGCACAATCTGCTCACGCCGCGCGGCGCGCTGGTGCGCGATGCCAAGGGCTGGGCGGATTATCTGGTGGAGGCGCGGCGGCGTTGGGGCGGCGAGGCGGATGTGCTGTTCACCAGCCATTTCTGGCCGCGCTGGGGCAAGGACCATATCGGCGACTATCTGCTGCGCCATGCGCAGGCCTATGCCTTCGTCCACAATGAAAGCGTGCGGTTGATGAACACCGGCCTGAACGCGGTGGAGATCGGCGAGACGATCAAACTGCCCGAACCACTGGCCAAGGCCTGGTTCAATCGGCCCAATTACGGCAGCCTGAAATTCAACGCCCGCGCCGTCTACCAGCGCTATCTGGGTGCGTTCGACGGTGATCCGGCCACGCTCGATCCGCTTCCGCGCGCTGACCTTGCGCCGCGCCTGATCAAGCAGATGGGCGGGCCCAAGAAGGTGCTGGCTGCCGGCAAGGCCGCCGCCGCCCAGGGCGATGACCGCTGGGCCGCCACCCTGCTCTCCACGCTGGTGCGCGCTGCGCCTGACACGCCGGGCGCCAAGGCGGCGCTGGCCGGCGTTTATCACCAGCTGGCGTGGCGCGCCGAGGCCGCGCCGTGGCGCAATTTCTATCTGACCGGTGCGCAGGAACTGGAACAGGGCATCAAGCCCAGCGAGCCAGCCAGCGCGGCCGGCATTGCTGCCAATCTGACCGTTTCGATGCTGCTGGACAGCATGAGTGTGCGGCTGGTGCCCGAGCGGGCCATCGCTCCCATGACCATCGCGTTCGAAATTCCCGATGCCAAAGAACGCCATCTTGTGACCATCGGCAACGGCGTAATGCTGCACGAAAAGGGTGTCACCGATCCGGCACAGGCCACGCTGGAGGTGCCACGCCGGGCGCTGATCGGGTTGATCGGCGGCGCAGTGAAAGCACCGGAGCTGATGGCGGCGGGGCAGCTGGCGATCAAGGGCGATCTGGCGGTGCTGCAGCGGTTCATGGGCTTGTTCCAGCCGCCGAAACCGGATTTCCCGCTGGTCGCGCCGTAAGCCCACGCCCTCATGCTGGCGCAGGCCAGCATGAGGGGTGCATTACGGTCGGGTCACCGCATTACTTTCGCAGCGGTGACCAGGCCCCCATGTCCACCCGGTCGTTCACACGATAGGGCTGGCCATTCTCACCGATGAAGAAATGCTCCGTTTCCTTCCGGTTGAACGGGCGTGAGCCGAGGCGGCCGAGGATAGCGATCTGGCTGCCAGTCTCGTCTACCGCCCGATCACGGTCCAGCCCCTTGGCCACCGACAGCGCCGGGCGGGCGGTGCGGGCGAAGCTGATCAGTTCCGGCATCGGCTTGGGTGAGAAGCCATAGAAGTTGGGCTGGCTGATTGGGCTGGTCAATTGCAGCACCTTCACGCCATTCTTCCCGTCGGCGACATAGGCGAACAGGGTCGCGTTGGTGGTGGCCACCACCACATCCTCCGCATCGTTCAACGTACCGCCCGCCGTGAAGCGCTGGTAGAGTTTGGGTGCCAGCGGTTTCTTGATGTCGACGATCACCAAGCCTTCGCCCTTGGCGGCGACATAGGCATAGGTGCGGGCCAGGTAAAATTTGCGCGCATCGGCAATCGGCAGCGTGGCTTCGGGGTGATGCACCGGCCGCGACAGATCGGCGATGTCGAACACTTCCAGGCCTGCCGCCGTCGTCACCCACAGGTAACGGAACTGCACTGCGCTGGCCTGCGCATCGTTCAACGGCAGGGCAGCCGCAAGCTTGGGTGCCTTGGGATTATCGAGGTTCACCACCACCACGCCGCGTGGCGTGGTGATATAGGCCATGTAGCCAGCCAGCGTGACGTGGCGGGCGCCATTCAGCACGCCGTCCGGATTCCACGCTGTCTTGCCGCCCACGAGCACCGTGCGCTTCAGGAAGTTGTTGCGTGGCTCGCCGTCGGTGAGCGTGTCGACATTCACCATCACCAGGCCTTCAACCGCATCGGTCACCACCGCATAGCGGTAGATCTCGTGCATTTTTTGCTCCTGGTTGTAGCCGGCGAGCGGATCGGCCAGCGGCTTGCCGGCGGCGCGAGCGTCCTGCTCACCCACGATCTTGTCGTTGCGCGGCACGGCGATCGGCTGGTTGGTAGCAATCGCCATGCAGGTGGCGTTGGCGGTCTTCACCTGCACATCGTGGCCCAGCGCCGAGAACGGCGATTTGACGATGCGTTCGGAAACACCCTTGTTCGACAGATTGGCGATATCATAGGCGACAAAGCCACCCTTGCCTTCGGCGACATAGAGATATTCGCCGCGGTTCTGGATGCAGCGCACCTCGCCGCTGGCGCCTTGCGTGATGCTGCGGATTTCCTCGGTCGGGTTGGTTTCGCCGGAGAGTTTCTTGTCGAAGATGCGGCCGCGGGTCCAATTGATCAGCTCGCGCTTGTTCTGTTCGACATGCAGCTTCCAGAAATCGGGATAGGCATAGCGGTGCAGATAGGAGCCGAACACCGCCTGCGGTTCGCCAAACTCGGTCACCCGCACCGCTTCGACAGCGCGATCCAGGCCGAAAAAGGCGTGCATGCCGACGAAGTTGATGAAGTTGGTGCCCTGCAGGGTCAGCTGCGCCAGGATGGCGTTGTTGTCGTCCTCGTCGCTCACATGGCAATCGGTGCAGGTCTTGGTTTCCTGGGTGCGCACCGTGTGCGGGTAGTGCGGCGCAAAGGCCTGGGACGAGAAGCCCGACGCGGAAATCGGCGGTTGCTGCACATAGATGCGCTCGCGGTTGATGTTGGTGCTGGTCAGGATCAGCGCCGAACTTGAACGGATCGGCGTGATGATGCCGCCCTTCGTGGTCTGGTGACGGCCAAGCTGGAAGATCTCATCGCGTGCGACCTGTGGATTGTAGGTCGCGAAGTTGCGGGTTTCCTGCTCCTCATATTTGTTGGTCTTGGTCTTCCAGTTCGCCTCGATCGGCAGGTGGCAGCCGCCGCAGCTGGTGGTCCAGCTGGTGTGGCAGGCAAAGCAGGCCATGTTGTCGTCCTTGTGCGCGCGTTCCCCCACGCCGGGACCGAAATTCATTTTGCCGCCCGTGCTGGCCAGCGTGCCCACCAGCTTGGCGCGTGCTGCCTTGGCGTTGAAATCGGGGTGATCGCGGTTGACGCTGTCCTTCACCAGCTTCACCCGCCACACCAAGGCCGGATCGCTGGCCGACCGTTGCAGCAACACGCGGCGGCCGGCGGCATCCTGGCTCCATTCAAAGCGCAGCCGACCATCGGGGTTGCGCACCGCGATCAGATTACTGCCCGGCGGCGGCGCAGCCACGTTGGAGGTTCGCACCGTCGGATAGGCATCGGCGGTGCCATGACAATCCTTGCAGCCGATCTCCACGGCATTGGCAACTTCGCCATGGATCATGCCGTTGCCGTGGCCATCCTGGGTAAAGTGGCAATCGGCGCACTGCATGCCCACTTCGGTGTGGATATCCATCAGGTGCACCGCCTTGCCGGGCTGGCCGGGGCCGGGGGTGGCGGCGGGTTTCACGAATTGCGGCTGGCCGGCCTTCCGGAACTTTTCCGGATCATTCGGATCGACGATGTGCGCGGTATCGGTGCCATAGCTGGCCATGTTGCCGCCGGCATCGAGCAGATTGCCTTCGCGATCGCGCTTGTACACGGCGCGGAAATTCCAGCCGTGGCCGTGATAATCGGCGAATTGGGTATCCTTCATCTGGTCATTGCGGTCGTTCACCGTCCGCAGGAAATCCAGATCAGACCAGGCGCCGCGCGCCGCTGCGGCTTCGGGGTTGCGCTCGTTGGTGGTGCGCACTTCGGCGGCCGTGGGGTAACGCTGCTGCTTGAACAGGCGTTGATACTCGGCTTCGCTCATCCCTGGCGGCTTGGGATACGGATTTTCCTTGCCCGGCCACATGCGCGGCGCGTCGCTTTCATAATCCCACATCGTGTAGCCATAGTAGGTGTTCACGAACATGTTGGGCTGGTGCATGTGGCAATTCATGCACAGGCTGGACGGCATGGCGCGGGTAAAGGCGTGCTTGATCGGGTGACCGCTTTCCGTTTTCGAGATCGTTGGATCGGCGGTTTGCGTCTGCCCGTCACGGCCGGCTGCGGCATACACCGACGAATGCCGCACTTCGCGATCATTGGCATAAACGATGTGGCAAGAACCGCAGCCCGAGGTGCGATAATCGCCGGGCTGATCATTGGTGCCCATGAACCAGGTGAAGGGATCGTTCAGGCGGGTCTTGTGAATATTGATCACTGGCACCGAGATGCGCAGGCCGGTGGCGGGGCCACGGTTGGACTGGCGGATATCGGGGCGGCCAGGTTCTTCCAGACGCTGGATGGAGCCCAGTGAGTTGGGCAGGCCGATTTCCGGGAACGTCGGATTGATGTTGCGGCCGCCGCGTTCGAACACGCGGAAGATATCGCCGGGCGGGATCACCTGCCACGCCGGCAGCGGAGCCAGGAACGGCAGCGCGCCGCGCGCTCTTTCAGCGTCAGACAATTCGCCCACTCCGCGCCCGCCCGCACCAGCGCTGAACATAAAGCCCGGCAGGCTGTTGTCATGATGAGCGCCGCCGCCGTGGCCTGCCTTCTGGCCATGGCCTGCCTTCTCGCCGTGGCCCGCCGCAGCGCCATGGCCTTCCTCGTGCTTCAGCCCGACTTCACCATGGCCCGACGCATCGCCGTTCCACGCGCCCAGCAAGGCGTTGGCCTGGCCGGGGCGGGTGTAGACTTCGCCCAGCACATAATTCTTGTAGGGCAATATGCCGTTGTTATAGGACGCGCCGCCGAACAGCATGGCGCCGGTGGCCATAAGGCTGCGCTCGGCCCGCTCGATGATTTCAAGGTGGCAGGAACCGCAGGCATCACGCGCGGCGCGATAGTCCGACGGGTTCACGAAGCGCACAAACTCCGGGGATTCGCGGTTGAGCAGGGTATAGCTACGCTTGGGGTTGGCCGACGACGGGAAGTGCCAGCTTTCCGGGAACATCGGCAGCACGTGGGCATCATCGCGCAGCTTGATGTAATTGGCGTCGGTTGCTACCAACCCGCCCGGCGCGACGATCTTCGCATCGCCGCCGTGGCAATCGGTGCAGCCCAGCACGACCGATTTGGGCGCGTGCATCGTCGCTTCATCGCTGGCGGTGTGGCAGCTGATGCAGCCGGCGGACTTGGCAGCGGCCAGTTCCGCCGTCTGCCATTTCGGCGCCGGCCCGGCATGGACACGGGTGTAATCCCGCGCCACCGGCTTTTCACCTTCGGACGCGAAGGCCATGCCGACCAGCGGCACCATGAAAAGGAGGAGCAGGCGCTTCAGCATGTCAGTAAGCCAGAACAGCGTTGAACAGCACCGAATAATAAGACCCGGTGCGGGGTGCGTTGGTGAAGAGATCCCGGAAACCATCGCCGGGCTTCAGCAGCGCGCCCGACAGGCGGAACACGAGATTCTGGTTGAAATGCGGGCGGTAGGTGGCCGCTGCCGACAGATCCCAGCCGATATCCTTGGGAATGGTGCCTTCCACACGCAGCGCCTGCAGCGTGGCGGTGGTGGCAAACCATAGATGGTTGAGATTGCCGCTCACCCGCAGCTCGGGCAGCACATCGAAATCGGCACCGGCGCCCAGCAACATGGTGCCGGGGTTGGTGAAATTGGCCTGGCCCTGTTCCTTGGACGATCGCAGATCGTTCAAGATGCCGTTGCGGCTGTTGACCGAGATGACACGGCCGCCGCCGGCAAAGGGAATGGTCTGGCGGATCCAGTAGCTGGTATCACTGCCGGCAAACTGCGGGTTTTCAAAGATCGCCGAATAGCCGCTGTCGGTATCGTCGAACGGATTGGAATCGCCGCTGGCGAACAAGGCCGAGCCGCGCACCCGCACCCAACCGCGGTCATAGCTGGGCTCGAACGCGGCAAACCAGCTGCTGATCTTCGCGCGCCGATCGGTGAAGATGTTGTTGCGGTTGGTGCCGGCGGCATAGGTGCCACTGAAGGTCATGTTCAGCCGGCCGATATGGCCATCGGCGTTGTAGCTGAGATAAACGACATCATAGCTGCGGCCACGCAAGGTGCCGAGCAGCGCCGGCCGCACCGGGAATCCGTTGGTATCGACCTGCTCATCATTGCGTTCACGGTTGGCGTTCCACGTCACGCTGACCTGGCTGGTCATGCCGGGCACTGGCAGATCCTGGCGGTAGAGATTGGCGACGACCACGAAATCGTCGCGCGGGCTGCGCAGGATCGCGTTGAGGCCGGAGTTCGAATCCTTTTCCAGCCGCCAGAAGGCCGCGAGGTTGTACTGGAAGCGGTTGTTGTCGCGGTTGCCGAACAGGCGAATGCCGAGCTGGTTGTCCTGGAACAGGAAGCCACGGAAATCGCTGGAGAACGGCTGGATGCCGATGCGCAGCGAGTCGAAGTCATACCGATCCGACGTGTTGCGCAGGTGATAATCGAGGAACAATTCCTGCACGCCCACGAACGCATCGGTGCGCAGGGACCGCTTCGACGGCAGCACGGAAAGCACCCGGCGTTCCGTCACATCGACATGGTTCATGTTGAACGCGATGGCGGCGCGCAGTTCATATTCGGGCGGCTTGAAGGCGGTGCTGCCCTTGGTCAGCGCCGCGCCCAGGATGAAGGTCTGCGCAAACACTTCGCTGTATTGGCGGCCAAAGGTGTCATTGCTGCCCGGCCGCTCGGTGGTCTGCACGCCGACCGGGGTGGGAAAGCTGCGCGGTTCTGCCAGCGTATCGGATATCGCAGTCAGCTGCACGAACAGATCATGGGTGCCGCAGACGGGCCGGTCGCCCTTCAGCGTGTTCTGGTTGTATGGGTCTTTCCAGTTGGATTTCACCAACCCCAGCGTTTCGACCAGGCGCCAGCGATCGGGCACCGGCAGGTGATCGGTTGGGAAATCGCCCTGTTTCGGCCCGGCGACCGCGCCTTGGTTGGCCTGCACCACCGGGTCCCACGTCTGCGGACCGCCCATACCGGGCACACGGCGGCCATCCAGCGAGGCGGCGTTCGGATCGACCAGGCCCGCTTCCGGTTCGGCGGGCAGGCGCTCGGCCGGCGGGGCGACCTTGGCATAACAGTCAAACCATTTGCCGAACGGCTTGGCGATGACCGGCGAGGCGGTGGCCAAGAGGGGGATGAGGATCAGTGCCCGCATCTCAACGCGCCTGACAGACATTGTTTTCCGCCGTGTCGACAAACGGCGCAAATGGGCAACCCACGAAGCGCAGGCGGACAGGCGTGCCCGCAACCGTCACCTGCACCTGATCGGAACGGATGCTGGCCGGCGGCAGGCTGATGCTGCCATTGAGCCTTGTGCTGGCGTTGCTCAGCCCAAGGAAGCTGATCATGTCGTCCTGATCGATGCCGTCGCCGGAAATGCCGATGGCGCCCACCAGATTGCTGCCGCGATAGATCGGCACAGCGCCAGGGAAGATCTGGATGCCGTTGGCAAGCCGGTTCTGCCCGCTGCCGGTATTGGGCAGGAAGGTGCATTGGCGCGGATCACCGCCACCCAGCACCTGCACCAGATTCTGCACGATCAGCGCCGATTGCAGCCCGGTCGAGAACGGCGACCAGCCGGCGATGTCGCGCGACAGCGGACCCGGCGGTCGGCCGGCTTCGCCATCGGGGAAATAGGGCCGGCTGATGTTGCCGATGGCGCGGTTGGACACGCCGAAGGCGCCGGTGAGGAAACCGGTGCCGCTGAAGAAGCCATTGGTGCGGGACACGAAATCGCGGACGTTCGCATCGGCGGCGCCGGCCGCCGTCGTCACCGCACCCAGATCGCCAGCGGCGCGAGCGTTGGAGAAAAAGGCCGCGGTGCGTGCCTTCTGCAAGCTCACATCAATGCCGAACACCGGCGCATCGGGCGACCGCACCAGCCCCAGCACTTGCCCATGCGTATCCACCACCGACAGCGAGACCTGGGCCCGGCTGTCGAGCGGCTGGCGGATCTGAGCGCGGGCGCGCGACATGATGGTGAAGGCTTCTTCCAGCACAGCGCGCACTTCGGCGGCGCTGAGCGGCTGCGCCACGTAGCCGGCATCGGTGCCGGCGCGGATCGGGTAGCGATTGGCCCCGGCGCCGTCGGACAGGATGAACGCATCGGGATGGTTGAATTCGGCTGCTGCGGCATTGCGCACGCCGCTGGCCTCGCTGCCATAAGGCGTGCCGGCGATGATGCTGGCGGCATTGAAGCCGGCCACCGCCACTAGGCTGCCAGTGAGACCAGCGAAGGCCGGCGGGCTGGCCGGATTGCTCTTCAGGCCGGCGGCAACGGCGTCCGAATAGCGCAGCAATGTGCCGTCCACCGAAATCCGTTCGGCGCGGATGGTTTCGGGCGCAGCGTGACCGGCGGTGGCCGCGAGCGCGATATGCTCTTCGGCATCATCGTCCACATCCACCACTTCGGCATCAAAGCCATAATCGCCATCGGCCATGATGCCGACGCCGCCTACCATCACGCCATTCTTGTAGAGCGGAAAGCCGCCCGGATCGGCGGCCAGACCAAGCGGCGAACGCTTCGGGCCGATGAACGGGCTGCCGACACCAAATCGTGCCGACAGATCGGAACAGGGCAGCTGACTGAACTGCACGCCATAGAGCGGGCCGGATTCAAGCCCCACCGTGCGCGTCGAGGGCGGGAAGTGCGGCTGCACGATCATCGAGGCAGTGCGGGTGGAAAAGGCGTTGCCGCCCGACGACAGATAGGCGCCGGTGATGGCCTTGGCGATCGCGGCCAGTTCCGCCGGCACGGTCACTCCCTGCGCGTCGATATTGGCGCCATTGGCGTTGGGCCGCGTGGTGGCGGTCGCGCGGGCGCCGGCCATGCGATAGACGGCTAGCACATTGCCGACCCGATCAACCACGGCGATCACCGCCGGCAGATTGCGGGCCGAGGCTTCGGCGGCGGCGCGGGCGATGACTGACTGCACGTCGGCGACGTTCAGCGCCTCCTGCGCCGGCTTGGTGAACACACTGATCGGCGTTGGCGTTGGCGACGGGCTTGGCGCAGGATTGACTGCCTGGCTCGGCGGCGCACCGCTGCCGCCACAGCCAGCCAGCAGCAGCGCCAGCGCTGCCACCCCTGCCGTGATCCGGGCGCGGCTGGGCGTCACTTCAGGCCCCGCAACCGGCCGGCAATCTGCGCCAGCGTGCCCCGGAAAGCGGCCGGATCCCAGCGGTTGGCGTCGCGGGCCAGCGCGTAGGCGCGATCAAGATCAGGCCTCAGCGCCTGTGCCGCGCCGCGATCGACCTGGCCAGCCGTTACCAACGCCGAAAGCAGGGTATCGGCCGCCATCACCGCCTGCGCGCCACCCTGATAATCAGTGTAAGCTGCAGCATTGCCCACCAGCACGGCATCGATCAGCGCAAAAGTCTGCGCCCGATCAAAGTTGGTGCCGGCAAAGCGCCGGGCCAGCGTGGCAGCCGTCGCCTTCAGCGCGGCCGCCGCCTTCATCGCCCCGGCGCGATCGCCACCCAGCGCAGCGTGGAAGGCACGGCTCTGGCTGTCGAAACTGCGCGCCACATCCGGCGCCGCCACACGCGCGGCAGCCGCCAGCATGATCATCTGTTCATCATTCCACACCGGCTGGCCCGGCGGGATCGGCCGCCAGCCATTTGTGCGCGCCACGATCTGCGCCGCCGGATCATCACTGAAGGTGCGGTGGCAGGAACGGCAATCATAGAAATAATAATCCGGACCGTTGAGGCGGCCCGATGCGGCGGGCAACAGAGACAGCGCCCGCTCCACCGCCAGCGCCTGGCCCACGGCCCAGGTCTTCACCCCGCCGGCCACGCCCCCAGAACCACCCTTGCGCGCGGCATAATCGGCATCCTCGTCATGGTGGCGCTGCAGAGAGGTGAACAGATCAAGTTCGAAAGCAACGCGCGGGTGACCGGCCGCCATGATGCGGTGGAACACGAACTGGCCCGGCTTGTCCGAACCGAAATGGCAATCAAGGCAGACGCTGGCGCGCACCACCGGATCATTCACTGCCCACATGCCCTTGGCCACATTGTCGGCATGGCTGGCGTTCACGCTGGCATGGCTGGCCAGCCAACGGTCGGAACCGCCGTGGCAGGCTTCACAGCCCACGCCATCGGATTGCTGCCATTTCGCCCCGCGCAACGGTGCAGGATCGCCGTGGCAGCTGATGCATTCCTTGGAGGCCGCGACATTGGCGATGCCCAGAAGCTTGCCGATGGCCTGGGCCCGCGGCTCGTTCAGCACTTTCCAGGCGCGGCTGTGCGCGCCGGTCAGGCTGGCGGGATCAGACCAGCTGATCACTTCGTTCTGGCGCACACGTGGCCCCGTGGCTTCCTGGCGGCCATGGCAGGTCGAACCGGCGCAGCTGGCTACGCCTTGGTGCACAGCGGGATCAATCGGCGCGGCCGCCAATGGCGCTCCGGCGGTGGCACCCGCCAGCACGCCGGCTGCAATGGCGGCCCGCAACCAATGGCTGGCAGCCGCCATGCATTCTGCCAACACGCGAATCTTCCTCGTTACTTGCGCAGGCACTGTCCGTTCCCCTCGGTGCCGCACTACGTAGCAAAGTGCCGACAACATGCAAGCACAGGCCGCCGATTTCGCCGAATCAGGCCACTGTTTTGGCCCGTTCGGTCAAAGCCCATTGCAGGGCGTGTCCGGCTGTGATTACTTCGCGTCCTACGATAAGCGTGAGGGATTACGGGGTTCGCCCCAAGGGTCCAATAGAGACCAACCCCTCACACCATGTTCTGGGGAGTGACCGATGGACCTGCACGCCAGCCTTGCCGCCGTTTCCGTTCGATCGATGGGTGATGCCCGCAAAGCCGCCGAAGCCATGCGCGACATTGTGCTGGAGTGCACTGGCCTGCATGTCATCGCGGTCGACAATATCGCGTCCAAGGCGCCGATGGAGGATATCGACGGCAATATCCTCGCCGCCGACGTGTTCGGCTGGACCGGCGAGAACGAGCATTGGTGGAAGGATTCAAAGCTCGCCCTGTCGTCTCCGCTGCCGCGCGCCTGCCGGTATGAATCCGAAGTGTTCTGGGCCAACGCCACGGGCTTTTTCACCCGCCAGCCCAACCCCTATCTCGACGAGATGAGCCTCGACAATTTTGAAAAACGGGCACTCACCAAGGCTTCAATCGTGGTGCCGGTGCATCTGCCTTTCGGCCAGATCGGCGCCGTCTGCTTCGTGTCACGCGATGCCAGCCGCACCGATCTTTCGGCCGAATATGAACAATGGGCCGATATCCTCGCACTGATGTCGCATCGATTCCTGGCGGGTTACGTCAAGGCGCATCGCACCCGCCGCTGGCTGCCGGGCGATTGCCAGCTCACCAAGCGCGAAGTGGAATGCCTGCGCTGGGCCAGCATCGGCAAGACCGACAAGGAAATCAGCCTGATCCTGTCGCGCAGCCACGCCACCGTGCGCTTCCACATCCAGAACGCCGGCGAGAAGCTGAACGCCGTCAACCGCAGCCAGACCATCTTCAAGGCGGCGCAGCTGGGTTACCTGGGCGCCGCTGCCTGAGTCTTCGTTCATGGCGCGTGAAGCCGCTGCCGGCTAAGGCAGAGGCATGAAACAGCTGTTCCCCCTCCTCCTGCTCGCCCTCCTCCCTCTGCTTGCCCTTGCCGCCCCGGCCAGCGCAACATCGCTGGCCGATATCGCCGTCTCGCTGAAAGGCACCACCAGCCTTTCGGCCGATTTCACCCAGGCCGGCGCCGATGGCCGCGTGCTGGCTGGCAAATTGTGGCTGGCCCGCCCCGGCAAGGTCCGATTCCAGTACAACACGGCGAAAATGCTGCTGGTTGGCGATGGCCGCACACTGTCGTTCATCGATTATGAGGTGAAACAGGTCAGCCAGTGGCCGGTGCGCCGCACACCGCTGCAGATCCTGCTGGCGGCCGAGCCTGATCTTGCCCCCATCGCCCGCATCACCGCCGACACGCCCGACGGCGTGGAAGTCGCCGCCCGCGATCCCAAACGGCCGGAATTCGGCACCCTTTCTATCCGCTTCGTGCGCGCCGCCGGTGCGCCCGGCGGGCTGGCACTGGCCGGGTGGACCGCTCTGGACGCGCAAGGCGGCCGCAGCGAGGTGCGGCTGGCCAATGTGCGCTATGGCGCCAGCTTGGCCGGTGTCTCGTTTGGCTTCACCGATCCGCGCAAGGATGGGCCCCGATAACGCGGTTGCCCAGCCTGAACACAGACCCTGAATCCCGTTCATGATGGGGCAAGGTCGAATCAGGCATAAGGAGTTCATCAGGCGGTTGGTGCTGACGGGTTTGCCCCCTGTTGACCGGACAGCACCGCGTAAAATTTCCGCCTGTGTGCGTGACGAGCGCAGACAAGACCCCTGGCACCACGCCCCCGGTGCCAGGGGTCAACTCGTTTCTGAACAGGTGACGAGCGACAAAGCTTCGCCTAAATGCGTCCCATGTCTCTTCGCATCGCCACCTGGAACATCAACAGCGTTCGCGCCCGCGCCGATATCGTGGAGCAGTTCCTGCGCGATCATCAGCCCGATGTGCTGTGCCTGCAGGAAACCAAGGTCGCCAACGACATTTTCCCACACGGCCTGTTCGATCAATTGGGCTACACCCACCGCATCCTGAACGGCCAGCGAATGCACCACGGCGTTGCCACCATCAGTCGCGTGCCGCTGGAGGGCGCCTGGCGCTATGATTGGCAGGACAATGGCGAAGCGCGCCACATCGGCGTGCGTTTGCCAAACGGCGTCTTGCTGGAAAACGTCTATGTGCCAGCCGGCGGCGACGTGCCCGACCGCGAGGTGAACCCGAAATTCGGCCAGAAAATGGACTTCATCGAGCGCATGACCCGCTGGTCGGAAGGGCTGAAGGAGCCCGCCGTGATCGTCGGCGATTTCAACGTCGCGCCGCTGGACTGCGATGTGTGGAACCACAAGGCCCTACTCGATGTCGTCAGCCACACGCCGATGGAAGTCGACGCGCTCAACCGCTTGCAGCAGAGCCACGACTGGGTGGATCTGGGCCGCCACTTCAACCCAGCGCCGGAGAAATTTTTCACCTGGTGGAGCTATCGCAATATCGATTGGCGCCTGTCGGATCGCGGCCGCCGCCTCGATCACATCTGGGCCTCGCCCAGCGTCGCCAAACAAGCCACCGGCTTCGAAGCCATCCGGGACGCCCGCGACTGGGGCAAGCCTTCCGATCACATCCCACAGATCGTGACGCTCGACCTGTGAGCATCGCGGCCAATTATCTGGCCGAAGCCGCCAGCGATGCCCTGCGCCGCGGTCGTGCCGTGGCGGTGGGCAGCCTGGCCATCCTCTCCGCCGAACTTGCCGATGCCAAAACGCTGGCCGCGCTGGAAACCCGCAGCCGCGCCGGCCTGATCATCACCGCGCGCCGCGCTGCCGTGCTGAACCTCGCCAACCAGATTGCGGCGGCCGCGCCCGATCCCGAACCGGTATGGGTCGACCGGCCAGACTGGCTCGATCTCACCGGCAGCCGCGCTGTCGCCGATCCGGTGCTCGATCTCGCCACGCCGTTCAAAGGTCCGTTCCGCACCCGCGCACTGGACGGCGATGCCGCCTCCGCCCGCGCCGCGATTGCACTGGTGAAACATGCCGGCCTGATCCCCGCCGTTTATGCCGTGCCGCTGGCCGGGGCAGAAATTGCCGTCACCTGCCCCTCCGAAGCCGCGCTTGCCCTGCCGGCGTCTGTGGCCCGCGTCCACATTTCCAGCCGCGCCCGGCTGCCGCTGGCCAGCGCTGAGGATACGCAGGTCGTTGCCTTCCGCCCCGATGATGGCGGCCCGGAACATCTGGCGCTCGTCATCGGCAACCCGAACGTGAACCAGCCCGTGCTGGCGCGGCTGCACAGCTCCTGCCTTACCGGCGATGTGCTCGGTAGTCTGAAATGCGATTGCGGCCCGCAACTCCACGCCGCACTGGCTGCCATCGCGGCCAACCCCGGCGGCGGCATCCTGCTCTACCTTCAACAGGAAGGCCGTGGCATCGGCCTGCTCAATAAGCTGCGCGCCTATGCCCTGCAGGATCAGGGCTGGGATACGGTCGACGCCAACATCCGCCTCGGCTTCGAACCCGACGAGCGCGACTTCAGCCTCGCCGCCGCGATGTTCAAGGCATTGGGCGTCTCCAACGTCGCGCTGATGACCAACAACCCGCTCAAGGTCGCCGGCCTCGCCGCCCACGGCTTCACCGTCAGCCGCGTCGCCCACGACATGCCCCCCAACCCGCACAATGCCGCCTACCTCGCCACCAAGCGCGACCGGCAGGGGCACATGTTGTGACGATCTTCCGCGCCAACCCTGCCACCGGCACGGTCAGCGCGTTCGGCGAAACCCACGCCGCCAGCTTCGGCAAAGGCGGTTTCTGCCCCGCCGCCAGCAAACGCGAAGGCGACGGAAAGACCCCTCTCGGCCTCTGGCCCATCCGCGCCGCGCTCCTGCGCCCCGATCGCCTGCCCGCCCCGCAAACGACGCTGCCCTGGCGCTTCCTCCGCCCATGGGACGGCTGGAGCGACGGCGCCGCCGACCCGGCCTACAACCGCCCCGTCACAATCCCCCACCCCCACAGCCATGAATCCCTGTGGCGCGACGATCATGCCTACGACCTCATCCTGGTGTTGGCCCACAACGACAGCCCACCTATCCCCGGCCTCGGCAGCGCCATCTTCTGGCACGTCCGCCAACCGGATGGGCGCCCCACCGAAGGCTGCGTGGCGATGGAGCGGGATGCGCTCGCACGCTGGCTCGACACGATGGCGCTGGGGGATGCGGTCGCGATTTCAGTAGATTGAAGAAGGGCCTGAGGCCCTGCACCCACTTTCGCTTTTGGGCCGCACTTGTGTTTTGACGAGAGCACCGCAGGCTGTTGTCCATTGCCTGCGGCGCTGGTTTTCGCACGAGAAAAAGGGGCCGCCCAAAATCAAATGGGTGCAGGGTCTGCGACCCTGCCCGCCGGAGGCTCTCCCTACTTCAAAGCCTCATCATACCAGGCCGCCACATCGTCGCGCATCTTTGCCAGTTCGGATTCCGCCAGATAGATCATGTGGCCCGACTGGTAATAAGTGAACTTGATATTCCGGTTCAGATCGGCCGGCAGCAGCATGTGGCTGGCGTCGAATTCGGCGCCATAAAACGGCGTCGCCATGTCGTAATAGCCGTTGAGGAACAGTATTTTCAGCTTCGGATTGGCGCGCATGGTGAAGGCGAGGTCGACGGCGGTGTTCGGTGTCGTCTGCACGCCGCCGCGCGGCGGGCGGTGGGACCAGTCCCAGCTGTACCCCGGCTCGCGCGCCGTCAGCTTGTAGGGCAGCTCGGTTTTCACGCCGAGTGTCTTCACCGCATAATCGTGGAAAGCGGAGATGTAGGCGCCGGTGATGGCGGTGCCGGCCGGATCCTCATCCGGACTGTCGGCATTCAGATCGGTGGGCGGCAGCGTGTAGCGGGTGTCGAGCCGGCCGATGGACAGCCCGCGCGGGCGCAGCAGTTCGGTCTGGAAATGCTGCAGGTCCACCCGCAGGTTGGCGCGCTTGATGAAATCGATGGGCAGCCCGGTATAGGCGTTCATCTGGCGGGCGACGGCATCCTTTTCGGCATCCGAAATGCTGCTGCCCTTGGCCAAGGCGGCGGCATAGGGCCCGGCCACGAAGCCGCGCACTTCGTTCACGAAGGCGTCGAGATCGGCCGGCTTCTGTCCCGGCAGCGTGCCGTGATACCAGGCGGTGGCGGCAAAGCCGGGGAACAGCACCATGTGGTTCTGATCATAACCGGCTTGGCGGACGCCATAGTTCATGATGGTGGACAGCAGGGCGACGCCGTGCAGCGAAAGCCCACGTTCCTCCAGCATCCGCGCCACGACGCCAGAGCGCAGCGTGCCATAGGATTCGCCGAGGATGAATTTCGGTGATTTCCAGCGGTTATTCTTGCTCACATAACGCATAATGGCGCGGGCAAAGGCATCGGCATCCTGATCGACGCCGTTGAAATCCTTGCCGGTCTTGTCGCCCAGCGGGCGGGACCAGCCGGCGCCCATGGCATCGATGAAGACGATATCGGTCTTGTCGAGCAGGGACCACGGGTTCTGGGTGACGCTATACTGATCGGGGGTGACGTACACCGGCTTGTCCGTCTTCACGCGCACCGGGCCAAAGCTGCCCATGTGCAGCCAGATCGTCGCCGAGCCGGGCCCGCCGTTGTAGAAGAAGGTGACGGGGCGATTTGCTTCGCCGGTGGTGTAGGCGGTGTAGAACAGGCTGCCGGTGGGCCGGGCGTTGTCGTCACGGATGGTCAGCGTGCCGGCGGTGGCGGTGTAAGCGATGGCCTTGCCCTTGATGCTCACGCTGCCCTTGGACACGAACGCCTGTTCCTCCACCGGCGCACGGGCGGTGGCGGCATCGGCTTCGGCCACCATGGCGTCACGCGGCGTCTGGCGCTTTTCCTGGGCGAGGCTGGGCAAAGCCAGAGCCGTCAGCAGCAGTACAGTCACAAGTTTCATCGACAACCCCTCTATGCAATCCATGATGTTCAGCAGCAGAAAAACGGCCGCATCGTCAAGCGGGCCCGAAAACGAAAGTGGGTGCAGGGGCTCAGCCCCTGCCCGCGGCGGGTCCCATCGAAACGGAGTTTCGATGGGTGCCCTCGGAGGCCCTATTTGCGACCCCGCCGCACCCCCGGTGGCACCCGCGATTTGCCCGGCCGGGGCTGGAACCCGCGCGGCCTTGTGCGATCCCGGCGTGGGCCCGACGCGCTGCCGCCCTCTGGCAACTCAAAGCGCAGCGCACCGGTGATCGGGCTGGCTTCGGCGAGGCGCAGCTCCATGCGCTGGCCGACGGCATAGCGCGTGCCGGTCTGGATGCCTTCCAGGATGCGGGCGTCTTCATCGAACACGAAGCGTTCTTCGCCCAGCGTGGAAACCGGCACCAGCCCGTCCCCGCCCAGGCCATCAACCGTGGCGAAGAAGCCGAACTTGGCCACGCCGGTGATACGCGTTTTCACGATCTCGCCGACCTTGGTCGAGAGGAAGGCGGCGACATAGCGATCGATGGTGTCGCGTTCGGCTTCCATCGCGCGGCGTTCGGTCATGCTGATGTGATCGGCGGTCTTGTCGAGGCCCTTTTCCTCTTCCTTGTGCAGCGCGCCGTCACCCAGGCGATAGGCCGCGACCAAGCTGCGGTGCACCACCAGATCGGCATAACGGCGGATCGGCGAGGTGAAGTGGGCGTAACTGCCCAGGCTCAACCCGAAGTGGCCGACATTGGCCGGCGAATAATAGGCCTGGGTCTGGGTGCGCAGCACCTGTTCGGTGACCTGCTGGTAATTCTCGCCATCCTTGGCGCGAGCGAGGATGCGGTTGAACACGGCGGGCTTGGCCACCTGGCCCAGCGCGATATTCTGCCCCAGCGTTTCGAGATAATCGCGCAGCGCGACGATCTTTTCGCGGCTCGGTGCCTCGTGGCAGCGGAAGATGCAGCCGGCTTTCTTCTTTTCGAGCGCCTTGGCCGCCGCGACGTTGGCGGCGATCATGTAATCTTCGATCACGCGGTGCGCGGTCAGATGCTCGCGGATCGAGATGCCGGCGATGCGCCCGGCCTCATCCAGCACCACGCGCTTTTCGGGCAGCTCCAGATCGAGCGGTTCGCGGTGGGCGCGCGCCTTGGCCAGCGCGCCCCATGCGGCCCAGAGCGGCTTCAGCACGTGCAGCCATTCGCCCTTTTCAGCGTCCATCGTCGCCTGCGCTTCTTCATAAGCGATGTTGGTGACGCAGCGGATGACGGCGCGGGTGAAGCGCCAATCGAGCAACTTGCCTTCGGGATCAATGTGCAGATGGCAGGCCAGCACGGCGCGGTCATCATTCTCCACCAGGCTGCACACGTGCGCCGACAGCACTTCCGGCAGCATCGGCACGACGCGATCGGGGAAGTAAACGCTGTTGCCGCGGCTGCGCGCCGAACGGTCGAGCGCGGTGCCGGGGCGGACGTAGAAGCTGACATCGGCAATGGCGACGATGGCGCGAAAGTGCCCGGGCTTTTCGTCATCCGGCGCCGCCCACACGGCATCATCATGATCGCGCGCGTCGGCGGGATCGATGGTGAGGAACGGCAGCGCGCGCAGATCCTCTCGTTCGCCAAGTGATTGCCGGGCCATGCGATCGGCTTCATCGAGCGTCGATTCGTCAAAGCGGTTGGGGATGCCCTTGGCGTGAATGGCGATCAGGCTGAACGATTTGGGCTGGAACGGATCGCCCAGCACTTCGACAACGCGGCCATATTGGCGGGGCGGGCGGCCACTGGGTTCGGCCAGCACAAGATCGCCAGGCTGGCCGTCGCCGGGATCGTTGATCGCCAGATCGGTGCGCGCCTTCTTGTCCACCGGCACCAGCCGCCAGCCCAACGCTTCCTTGCGCAAGATGCCGAGCACAAACTCTTCGGATTTCGCCAGCGCCTTCATCGGGAACGCCAGCAGCCCGCCGCCCTGTTCCTCGATCCGCGCCAGCAGCCGATCACCCAGACCAAACACGGCGCGGCGGCGCGGCTCGATCACCCGCAGGCGCGGCGGCGGGGTGGCGTGTTCCCATCTGTCGGGCACGGCAATCGCCACGCCATCGGCAACATCACAGATGCGGATCACCGTCACCTTGGGCAGGCCGCCACCCTTGTGCAGGTTGCGGCCGGGGCCGGTTTCCAGTTCGCCGGCCTCCATCATTTCCTTGAGCAGCGCCTTCAAAGCGATCTTGTCCTGCGCGTGCAGGCCGAACGCCTTGGCGATCTCGCGCTTGCCTACGCTGGTTTTCTGGGTGGCGATGAAATCCAGGATCGCTTGCCGATCGGGCAGGCCAGCCAGGGTCCTGTTGTGCGAGTTGTTGCGGGGGGTGCGCGGCATGGGCTCACCATGGGCGTTCGGGCCGGGTGGGGCAAGTGCGCCCCCACCCTTCCGTTTGCGGAAGGGACAATCCATACCATTGTGCCAGCGGCGCGCTCAGCCCATATGCGTCCCCATGCAATCCATGGCCGCTTCGTCCAGACCACCGCAGGGTGATACCGATTTCAAGACGCTGAAGCGTTTCCTGCCCTATCTGTGGCCGGCCGATCGCTCCGATCTGAAACTGCGCGTGGTCGGCGCGCTGTGCCTCGTGTTGCTGGCCAAGGGCGTCATGCTCGCCATGCCGTACACGCTGAAGCTGGCGCTCGATGCCATGTCCGACAATCTGTCGGGCGGGGCCGGCGTGGCGATGGCGCTGGTCGCCTCCTATGCACTGGCACGCTTCGGCGGCGTGCTGTTCGACAATTTCCGCAACGCGCTGTTCGAAAAGGTTGGCCAGGAAGCCGCGCGCCACCTCAGTCTCGATGTGTTCAGCCACATCCACCGGCTTTCGCTGCGTTTCCACCTCGAACGCCGCACCGGCGCACTCACCCGGCTGATCGAGCGCGGCACCAAGAGCATCGACACCATGCTCTATTTCCTGCTGTTCAACATCTTCCCGACCGTGATCGAACTCACCGCCGTCTGCATCCTGTTCGGACGCGGTTTCGGCTGGGAACTGGTGGTGGCCACGCTGGCGATGGTGGCGGCGTACATTGTCTACACGCAGCGCATCACTGATTGGCGCGCCAACCTGCGCCGCGAAATGGTGACCAGCGACCAGAACGCCACAGCGCGCGCCGTGGACAGTTTGCTGAATTACGAAACGGTCAAATATTTCAACGCGGAAAGCCATGAAAACGCCAATTATGGCCGCGCCATCAAGCGTTACACCGATGCCGCCACCAAATCCGAAGTCAGCCTCGCCTGGCTCAACATCGGGCAGAGCTTCATCACCAACGCGCTGATGGCCGGCGCGCTGGTCTATGTGGTGTGGGGCTGGAATCAGGGCCGCTTCACCATCGGCGATATCGCCTTCGTGAATGGGCTGCTCATGCAGTTATTCCGTCCACTCGATCTGCTCGGCATGGTCTATCGCGAGATCCGCCAGGGTCTGATCGACATGGACGCGATGTTCCGCCTGATCGACACCGCGCCGGAAATCGCCGACGCGCCGGGCGCGGTTCCGCTCAGCCTGTCGGGCGCGCGGGTCACCTTCGACGCCGTGCAGTTCGGCTATGATCCGCGCCGGCAGATCCTGCACGGCGTCAGCTTCGACGTGGAACCGGGCCGCAAGCTCGCCGTGGTCGGCCACTCGGGCGCCGGCAAATCGACGCTCAGCCGCATCCTCTACCGCTTCTACGACATCCAGGGCGGCCGCGTGCTGATCGACGGGCAGGATATCGCCCATGTCACGCAAGACAGTCTGCGCCGTGCCATCGGCATCGTTCCGCAGGATACGGTGCTGTTCAACGACACCATCGGTTACAACATCGCCTATGGCCGGCCCGATGCAAGCGAGGCGGAGATCATCGCGGCGGCGCGCGGGGCTGCCATCCACGATTTCATCCTCAGCCTGCCCGATGGCTACAAGACACAGGTCGGCGAACGCGGGCTGAAACTGTCAGGCGGCGAAAAGCAGCGCGTCGCCATCGCCCGCACCATCCTGAAGAACCCGGCGATCCTGATCCTTGATGAAGCCACCAGCGCGCTCGATTCCGCCACCGAAGCCAGCATTCAGGACGCGCTGGGCGGTGTATCCGCCGGGCGCACCACCATCGTCATCGCCCACCGGCTTTCCACCATCACCGATGCCGACGAGATCATCGTGATGGACGCCGGCCGCATCATCGAACGCGGCCGCCACGAGGAATTGCTGGCGCAGGCCGGCGCCTATGCCGAAATGTGGGCGCTGCAACAGGCCGAAGAAGACGACAGCACCGCAGAGCCGGCGACCGCGTGAAACAAATCGGGGGCCGGCTCTGGTGAGCCGGCCCCCGTTGATACGCAACGAACGAAACGCTTACGGCAGCACCACCGCGTCGACGACGTGGATGACGCCGTTGGACTGCATCACATCGGCGATGCGCACATGGCTCATGCCGCCCTTGGCATCGCGCAGCATCACAAGGTCGCCCATCATGGAGGCGGTGAGCTTGCCGCCCTGCACGGTGGTCAGTTCGGCCTTGCCGTCGCCGGCCTTGATGGCATTCACCACATCAGCGGCGGTGAACTTGCCGGCCACCACGTGATAGGTGAGCACGTCGGTGAGCATGGCCTTGTTTTCCGGCTTGAGCAGGGTTTCCACCGTGCCGGCCGGCAGCTTGGCGAAAGCGGCGTTGGTGGGGGCGAACACGGTGAACGGGCCCTTGCCCTTCAGCGTTTCAACCAGGCCGGCGGCCTTTACGGCGGCAACCAGCGTGGTGTGATCAGCCGAGTTCACGGCATTATCGATGATATCATTGGTGGGCAGCATGGCGGCGCCGCCCACGATCGGCTGCGCGCTGGCCATGGGGGACAGGCCGGCAGCGGCGATGGCAAACAGCGCGGCGCGCAGGGCAGTGTTGGAACGCATGAGATTCTCCATCTCGTTGATCAGGTGCCGCCACAATAGGCGGACCCTTCAGATACGGGAGATGGGTGACAAGGCTGCGCTTGCCAGTGCCGCTGCGACGAAATGGGCCAGCAATCAGGCAGCCGACAATTTTCCGGTCGCAATCACCGGTCCGGTGGGCGCGCCGGTGGGCGAACCGCCGGTGGGTTCAATGGAAATCGCCAATATCGCCCCGGGTTTCAGCCCTGCCAGCCGATCACGCGGGACCGCCTGGCTGCGGCCAGCGGCGATATCGATCACGCCCAGCGATCGCGGCGGGTTCTTGCCTTCGATCACCCACAGTTCCGGCACCTTGCCGCCTGTCGCCTGATCACTGGCTGCAACCGGGGCGAATCGCACCTGGCCACTGGCCGGATCAAAGGCAGCGGCAATCAGCGGCTTGCCATCGGCATCGGCCAGCGTTGCCACCAGCGCCGGGCCAACGGCAACAGTGGCCGGCACACCGGGCGCCACGGCACCGGGCTGCACCAGAACGGCGACGGCCACCGCCGCCAGCACCGGGCCAGCAAACGCCAGCCCCCGCCACAGGCCGACACTGTTCCACCAGCCGCCGGACACCGCCGGCTGCGGCGCGGCACGCCGCGGCTGCGGCTCGATCTCAGCCGCAATTCCCGCCCACACCGATGGCGGCGGGGCAATGCCCGGCGTCACATCATCCAGCGGCGCCAGCATCACCTGCCAGCGTTCAACCGCAACACGGAATTCGGGATCGCTCAACAGGCGCAGTTCGGCCGCCTTGCGCTCGGCGCGGCTGCCGCCACCCAGCGCATGATCCATGGCCAGCGCTTCCAGTTCGGTCAGTCCATCAAGGCCGCTGGGCTGGGGCTGCTGGCTCATGCCTGGCTTCCTTCCAGTTGGTCGCGCAGGCGAATCAGGCCGCGCCGTACCCAGCTTTTCAACGTGCCCACCGGCACCTGTTCACGCGCCGCCAGTTCATCATAAGTGACGCCATCAAAATAGCAGGCGCGGATGGCGGCGGCATGGCGCGGTTCCAGCGTTGCCAGGGCGGCCGCGATGCGCCGCGCATCCTGATCATGGGTCAGCCCGGCATCCTGCGCCGGGCCGTCATCGGCCAGATCAAAGGCAGCCTCCACCGGCACATGGGCGCGCGCTGGGCGGGCGCGCAGCCGATCGATGGCGCGGTTGCGCGCGATGGTGGCTGCCCACGTGATCGGGCTGGCTTTCGCCGCATCAAAGGTCGCCGCCTTTCGCCACACGCTGAGATACACTTCCTGTAACACGTCTTCGGATTCCTGCCGTTCGATCAAGATACGCAGGATCACGCCAAAGAGTTTTGCACTGGTGCGATCATAAAATGCCTGGAAGGCGGCGGCATCGCCATCGGCGACCCGCACCAGCAAGGCCGCCAGTTCGGTGGCGCCGGCGGTAACGGGTTGATTCGGGCGGCTCAAGGCCGGGCACCCGGCATCTGGATGGGGCCATCAGCACTGCCGGTGATGAACTGGCGCACGTAGGCATTGTCGCAGGCATCAAGGCCAGCCAACGGCCCGTTCCAGATGATCTTCCCCGCGTGCAGCATGGCAACCCTGTCGGCGATCAAACGCACACTCGCCATGTCGTGCGTAATGGTAATTGCGGTGATTTTCAAATCCGTAACCAAGGTGCGGATCAGCCGGTTGATCACCGCCGCCGTGATCGGGTCCAGCCCCGCCGTCGGCTCATCGAAGAAGATGATCGGCGGACGCGCCGCGATGGCGCGGGCCAGGGCGACACGTTTCTGCATCCCGCCGGAAAGCTCGGCCGGCTTGAGATCGGCCACCTCCGTTGCCAGGCCCACCCGGGCCAGATTGTCGATGGCCGCCGACCGGCGATCAGCCGGAGTGCCCGGCAGCGCAAAGCTGATATTGCGCCATACGGGCAGCGAATCGAACAGCGCGCCGCCCTGGAACAACATGCCGAACCGGGTGCGATGGGCATCAAGCGCGGCGCCCTTCAGCCCGGCGACCTCCTCACCATCCACCTTGATCGACCCGCCATCGATCGGGATCAGCCCGAGCATGCATTTCAACATCACCGATTTGCCGGTGCCGGAACCGCCGATGATCACCAGGCTTTCCCCCGCCATCACCGCCACATCAAGGCCATCGAGCACCTGGCGGCTGCCAAAGCGCTTGGACACGCCGGCCAGTTCGATACGCGGCGTCATGAACCAAACACGATCACGGTGATGATCAGGTTGGATAGCAGGATCAGGATGAAGCTGGAGACCACAGCATTGGTGGTCGCCCGCCCAACACCGGCCGCGCCGCCGCCGCTGTGATAACCATGGTAACAGCCCATCAGCGCGATGAAGAATCCGAACACGCCGGCCTTTACCAGCGACGAGACGACGTCATCCACCTCAAGATACCGCTGCGTGGTGGCCAGATATTGCGCGCTGTTGAAGCCCAGCCGCTGCGTCGCCAGCAGCCAGCCGCCCATCACGCCCAGCGCGTTCGACACCAACACCAGGAACGGCATCACCAGCACGGCGGCAAGAATGCGCGGGGCGACCAGCCAGCGGAACGGATCGGTGCGCAACGTCACCAGCGCGTCGATCTGCTCCGTCACCCGCATAGTGCCCAATTCGGCCGCCATGGCGCTGGCCACCCGCCCGGCCACCATCAGCCCGCCCAGCACCGGGCCCAGTTCACGCACCACACCGATCACGGTGACGGCCGGCACTGTAGAGGCCGCGTTGAAGCGGCTGCCACCGATGAAGATCTGCTGCGCCAGCGCGGAGCCGGTAAAAATCGCGGTGAGGCCAACCACCGGCAAGGACAGCCAGCCGATCACCAGCATCTGCTGCGCCAACTGGGCTGGATACCACGGCGGTTGCAACAGCCGGCTGAGCGCGGTGGCGGCAAAGCGCGTCAGCCGGCCGATGCTCGCCAGCGCCGCCAGCACCGGCGCGCCGATGGCGACCAGCGCGACGATCATGCCCACACCCGTTCGAAACGCTGGCCCAGCGCCACCAGCAGTTCATAGCTGGTGCGGCCCGACAGGCTGGCCGCGGTTTCGGGATCGAAAGGGATATCCAGCCACTCACCCTCGGCCAGCGCCGGCGCGTCGGTAACGTCAAACGCGGCCAGATCCATGGAGACGCGGCCCGCTGCCGAACAGCGCACACCAGCCGCACTCGCCCAGGCCACGCCCGACAGGCCGCGCGCATAACCATCGGCGTAGCCCAAGGCCACCGTGGCGATGCGGCTGGGCCGGCAGGCCACGAACGCGGCCGCATAGCCCACCGAGCCGCCGGCCGGCACGTCGCGCAGCTGGATGATGCGGGCCTGCATTCGGCCCACTGTGCGGGACACGCGGCCATCCGGCATCAACCCGCCGCCGAACAGGCCAATGCCGGGACGCACCAGATCGAGATGGAACGCCGGGCCAAGCGCGATGCCGGCACTGTTGGCCAGGGCATAGGCGCCCGCTGGCACGCGCGCCGCCACCTCGGCAAAACAGGCACGCTGGGTCTCGTTCAGGGGGTGCGCCGGATTGTCGGCACAGGCGAGATGGCTGTGCAGCACCGCCACCTCCATCCCGGCCAGCACGTCCGCCGTTCCCGCCGGGGCAAGGCCGAGCCGGTTCATGCCGCTGTCCACCATCGCTTCGCATGGCCGACCGGTCTGCCGCCACAGCGCGACCTGTGCAGCCGTCACCAGCACTGGCCGAGCCGGCAAGGCGAGCGCGGCCGGAAGCTGGTCCGCCGTAACGCCATGAAGAACCGAGAGGATGATGCCATCGGGCAACGGCAGCAACGGTGGCACTTCCTGCCAGTGCGCCACATAATAATGCCGGCAGCCGACCGCGGCTAGCCGCACCAGTGTCTCACGCGCGCCCAGGCCATAACCATCGGCCTTGATCGCCGCACCGCAGGCGGCACCACCCACGGCACGGGCGAAATCCTGCCAGTTGGCGATCAGCGC
>Ga0164294_10001067_pt1 | contig 25809 bp, 27 predicted proteins | sample GEODES005metaG_FD_111479 | JGI IMG/M metagenome (GOLD analysis project Ga0164294, IMG submission 111479) | Oligotrophic lake water microbial communities from Sparkling Lake, Wisconsin, USA - GEODES005 metaG | ecosystem: Environmental > Aquatic > Freshwater > Lake | place: USA: Sparkling Lake...
GCCGCGTCGTAGAGCGCGCCCGCCCCGCTCGCCGCTGCCAACCCCGCCCGCTCGGCCTCGATCGCGCCCGCGTCCCCGAACCCGTTGATCATCACCGCCGCCCCCTCGGCCGCCAGCGCCTTCGCATAAGCGAGCCCGATGCCCGAGGTGGAACCGGTGATGAGCGCGGTCTTGCCTTTGAGGAACATGGGGTGCGGTCTCCTGGATGCGGGTGTGCCCCCGCTAATGCACCGCCATACGACGGATGCAAGACCGGGGCCCGCCCCCTGAAAGGGAGGGGGTGCCCGCTACCCCTTCGCCACCCCGCACACGCCGCCGCCCGGCGCGCCGGTCCAGCCTGCGCCGTGGACCACCTGGCCCGGCTTGGCGCCGGTGTGCTGGCCGTCCTTCACCACCTCGACCCCGTTGACGATCACCTCGCGCACGCCGGTCGCATAGACTTGCGGGGCGGCGAGGGTGGAGTGGTCGGTCACGGTCTTCGGATCGAACACGACGATGTCGGCGTGATAGCCGGACTTGAGCATCCCGCGATCCTTCAGGCCGAGTTGTTCGGCCGGGAGCGCCGCGAGCTTGCGCACCGCCTGCGGCAGGATCAGCACGCCGTCGCGGACGTAGGGGCCCAGGATTTTGGCGAAGGTGCCGTAGCCGCGCGGATGCGGGCTGGAGAGGAGGAACACGCCTTCGGGCGCCTGCGCCGCGCTATCCGATCCGTAGCTGGTCCACGGCAGGCCCGCGATCTGGCGGACGTTGGGTTCGGACATCAGGCGGTAGATGGTGCCGACGCGGCTGCCGTCCTCGATCACCAGGTCCATCGCCGTCTCGATCGGCGATTTGCCGCGCAGCGCCGCGACCTCGGCGAGCGTCTTGCCCGACAAGGGCTTCAGCGCCGGATTGCGGAAGGCGGAGAAGATGACGTTGTCCGCACCATGCGCAGCGTAGAGCAGGTTTTCCCAACCGTTGCCGGGCTTCGCCATCTCGGCCGCCACCTTCGCGCGCGTCGCCGGGTCTTTCAGCCGCGCCGCCCAGGCGTCATAGCCGCCCGCCTGCACCCAGGTCGGCATCGCGGCATCGAGCCCGGTCGCGGCGATCGTATAGGGATACATGTTCGCGCCGACCGTCAGCCCGGCCTTCCGCGCCGCCTCGACATGCGCGATCGCCTCCGCCTGCTTGCCCCAATTGTCCTGACCCGAGGCCTTGAAGTGGTAGATGTAGGCGGGCGCGCCCGACTGGCGGCTGATGTCGATCAGCTCGTCCACGCTCTCGATCAGCCGATCGCCTTCGGAGCGCATGTGGCTGATGTAGATACCCTTGCAGGCCGCCGCCTCCTTGGCGAGGGCGACGAGTTCGGGCGTCTTCGCCCAGGTGCCGGGTACGTAGATCAGCCCAGTCGACACGCCCACCGCGCCCTCGCGCATCGCCTGCGCGACGAGCTTGCGCATCTCGGCCAGCTGCTCCGGGGTCGGCTGGGTATCGCCACGCCCCAGCACGTAGGTCCGCACCGTCGCCGCGCCGACGAACGAGGCGATGTTGGGTGAGATGCCGCGCCTGGTGATCCAGTCGAGATATCCACCGAGCGTATCCCAGGCGACGGGATATTTGATGTCGCCCATGTGCGCGTTCGCATAGGCCTTCATCTCGGCGTTGACGGGGCCGGGGCTCTGGCCTTCGCTGATCACCTCGAGCGTCACGCCCTGCAGCAGTTCGCTCATCCCGCGCCCGTCCTCGATCAGCGAGGAGGTCGATTGGCTGAGCATGTTGGTGAAGCCCGGCGCCACCGCGAGGCCGCCGGCATCCACCACCTTCGCCGCCGTGCCCGTAACCTTGCCGACCGCGACGATCCGCCCGTCCTTCACCGCGACGTCGGCCTTCACCCCCGGCCCGCCCGAGCCATCGTAGACCGTGCCGCCCTTCACGATCAGATCGTAGGTCTCGGACCGTGCGGCGGTGGTGAGGAGAAGCGCGGCGAGCGCGGCGGACAGTCGGCTCTTGTTCATGGGCAGGAGCGTAACGAAATGGCGGTGCGCTGCAACCCGCGCGGCGCCTGCGCATTTCGACTTGAGGCTTTTAGGATCACGCCATGCGGCTCGACGATTATCGGAACAGCGACAATGTCGAGCAGGACCGCGGCGGAGGCGGTGGCTTCGGTGGCGGGGGCGGCGGCATCGGCCTGCTGTTCGCGCTCGTCGGCAGCCGCTTCGGCATCGGCGGGATCGTCGTCCTCGTCATCGGCATGATGGTGTTCGGGATGAACCCGCTGTCGCTGGTCGGCGGCGGGGGCGGCACCCAATCCTCGGCCGTACAGGAGACCGCCGAGCAGACGTGTGCACGCGATCCGGCGCATGGCTTCTCGTGCCGCGTCCTCGCCAGCACCGAAGATACGTGGTCGCGGCTCTTCCAGGCACAGGGATCGCGCTACACGCCGGCCCGGCTGCACTTCTACGACAACAATGCGAACTCGGGCTGCGGCGCGGCGCAATCGGCGATGGGGCCCTTCTATTGCCCTACCGACCAGGGCGTGTACCTCGATCCCGAATTCTTCAACGAGCTCACCACCAAATTCCACGCGGCGGGCGATTTCGCGCAGGCCTATGTCGTCGCCCACGAAGTCGGCCACCACGTCCAGAACCTGACCGGCATCGCCGACAAGGTGCGCAGCGCCCAGCAGCAGTCCGATCAGGCCGGCGCCAATGCGCTACAGGTACGCATGGAGTTGCAGGCCGATTGCTACGCCGGCGTCTGGGCCGCCAACGCCCGCTCTAAGGACGGCCGCGCGGTGATGGAGCCGGGCGATGCCGAGGAAGGCCTGCGCGCCGCCCAGGCGATCGGCGACGATACGCTGCAGCGCTCGGCGGGGCGGACGCCGGTGCCGGACAGCTTCACGCACGGCACCTCGGCGGAGCGGGTCGCCTGGCTGAAGCGCGGCCTCGCGAGCGGCGATCCCGGCAAGTGCGACACCTTCACGGGGAACATCGACGCGCCGTAAATCCTGCCCGGCTCGGGAAGGATTACTTCACCTCGATCGTCGCATTGCCCATCGCGGCAGTATCCGTCGGCAGAGCCGTCGCCCCCGCAGGCGCGCCATTTTCCTTCAGGATGTAGGCCACGATCTTGGCATTCTGGTCGGGCGTCAGGCTGCCCGGCGCCATCTGCGGCATCGCCTTGCTGACATAGTCGAACAGCCGCGCGACGGGCGCATGGTTCCAGTTGTTGAGAAAGCGGCCCTTCAGCGTCGGAATCTCCCACGTGCCTTCGAGCGTCTTGCCGTGGCACATCGCGCAGCGCTGGGCGTAGAGCGTCGCGCCCTCGGTCGCCTGCGCTTCGCTGTAGAGGCTCTTGACCGAGGGTGCGGAGAGCGCCGCGATCGGCACCAGCGCCACGGTGGCAACGAGCAAAGCGGCGGGAACGGCAAGGTTCGCCATCGTCAGGCTCCCTTCTTTTCGAAGATCGGCGCCATGTCCGCCATCGCGGCTAGCACGTCGTCGCGGTCGGGCAGCTCAAGGCTGTTGCCGACCCCCTGCATCTCGCCGAGTTCATTGTCGAAGTGCATGATGCACACGCCGTCCGATTTCGACAGCGCGAGACCGCTCTTGTAGCGGATCGAATAATTGGCCTCGCGCTGCGGGACGAGCCAGCCGGTCTGGCCGCGCACCGGCATCACCGTCTTGTCGTGCCACAGGTCGCGCGCGGCGAAACCGGTCGAGTGGATCACGACCTTTTCCTTCAGCGTCGTCACCTCGCTCGGATCGTGGAAATCGCGGTTCACGAAGGTGCCGCCATTCTCGAAGAACTCGCCGAGCAGGGTGTGCCCGTAGCTCGCGAAGTTGAAATACATCTCGGAGCCGCGGACCGCATGGGCGACACCGAACGGATTTTCCTCCGCCGACAGCGGCTGCATCTGCGGCACGATATCCTTGATGCGGTCGGAGAGGTGGAGGAATTCGCTGTTCTGCTGCGGCAGTCCCTTGGTCGCCCAGCTGTCGGTGATCGACGGATCGGCGGGATGCTCGCGGCGGACGATCGGCGTATCCGACAGCCCGTAGCTGTCGTGGAAGGCGACCGGATCGCCTGTGACGCCGAGATAGGTGCGAAACGCCTTCCACGAAAAGCGCGCCATCTGCTCCCACAGCGCCGGGAAGGCCGCGCCCGCCGGCTCGGTCAGCGCGACGCGGCTGTCCGGCGTGAACGATCCGCTCGCCCGGAAGGAGCGCGTCCGCTGCAGCATCTCGCGCGCATAGATGGTGACCTTCAGCCCCGCGCGCTGCGCCATCACCGCCGCCGTCAGCCCGACGATGCCGCACCCGATGACCGCGATCTCCTTGGGCAGCACGGACATCGCCTTGCCGACCGCGACCTCGCCCGATCCCCACGACAAGGACCAGCCGCTGCCGCCATGGCCGTAATTGTGGACGACCAGCGTATCGCCGATCTGCTCGGTCGAAAGGTTCGGCCCCGCCGCGCGGAAGGGGCGGATGCAGGTCTTCACGTCGATGAGCTGATCGGGCGTCAGCCGCAGCGGCACGATCGGCGGGCGATAGAGTTTGGACGCGCTGGCGACCGGACCGGTCGTGCCGGTGCAGGCCTGAAGCCCGAGCGCGCCGGTCAGCGCCGCCCCACCCCTCAGAAACGCGCGACGCTCGAACAGATCTCGACGCATCCAGGCCCCCTTATGCCGCAGTGCAGCAAGGTTATGCGGGAGCGTTCGCGAAATGCAACAAGCGAAATGACACCTCTCTCTCCGTTCGTCCCGAGCGAAGTCGAGGGACATGGCCGAGCGTAGCCGAGGCGCTTCTCGACTACGCTCCAAGACATGTCTCGACTGCGCTCGACACAAACGGGTGAGAGGAGAATAGAAAAAGGCCCGGCGCGAACCGGGCCTTTGCTTTGGAGCGATCGGGATCAGTAGGTGCCCGAGAAACTCCGGTTGAGGTTCACGTCGCGATCGTCGTCGCGGTCGCGGCCGAAGAGTCCGCCGCCGCCGGCGTTGCGCTCGTCGTCGCGCCAATGCTGCCGGGCCTGATCGGCGGTACGGTTCAGCGTCACCTTGTCGTCGACCGACTGGATCCAGCTCGACGGGATCGCATGGTGGTGGCCACCCGCCGCGCTGTCCTGCTTGGTCAGGCGGATATGATCGCCGCGGACGTGATCGACCGTGCCGACGTGCGTGCCGTCCGATCCCACGACCTCCTGATGCTCGCTGACCTTGCTCAGCTGATCGCGCTGGCCCTGGCGGTTCTGGCGCCAGCCGTGGAATTCCTGGTCGAAGCGCGACTGATGCTCGCGGCGATATTCGTCGTAGTCGCGGTCGAGCGCGTCGATCTGGCGATTGCGCCAGCTATGGTAGTTCGGGTCGCCGGCATGGCGATCCTGATTGCGGCCATAGTCGCTGCGATTGCCCGAGGTGGACGCCGCATAGCTCGAGGAGCCGCGCGTATATTCGCGGTCGGGATTGCCGCGATACGTGGATGTGTAGTCGCCGCTGCCATAGCTGCGGTGGCGCTCGTCATAGACCGCATCCTCGCGGCGGCGACGCTCGGCCTCGTCGTCGCCGAACCACGAGCGGACCTCGTCGCCGGCGCGGTCGAAGAATCCGCGGTCGCGCGGGTCTTCATAGCCGCCGCGATCGGGGCGGTCGTCGAAACGGTTGCCGCGATAATCGCGCGATTCATATCCATAGCTGGTGGCGCGTCCACGGCCGCCATAGGCGCCATAGTCCTGGCCATAGCGATCGGGATTGGGACCGCCATAGCGACGGTCATTGCGCTCGTAGCCCATCAGTAACCTCCTGATTTTTCTCGATACGCGTGCTGTTCACACGGTATCCGTCAAAACGGTTCGGGGGGCCGGGCGTTCCTCGGTTCGGCGAGCCGCGAAGGCGGATCGACGTGTCACATTTGATCACAGGAACGGGCTCGCAAAATCGGCCCTTCGCCCGTAGAGAAGAGGCCATGCGCTTGTCCGATGCCAATGAGGGAAAATCCGTTCGCCTGCTCCGCGTGGGTGAACAGGTGCGACACAAGCTCTCCGACATTCTCGCGCGCGGCGACGTGCATGACGACGTGCTGACCTCGCACCCCGTCTCGGTGACCGAGGTGCGGATGTCGCCCGACCTGCGCCACGCCACCGTCTTCGTGAAGCCCTTGCTCGGCCGTGACGAGGCGATCGTGCTGAAGGCGCTGCGCACCAACACCGCTTATCTGCAGAGCGAGGTCGCCAAGGCGGTGAACCTGAAATATGCCGCCAAGCTGAAGTTCCTCGCCGACGAGAGCTTCGACACGGCGACGCATATCGATACTTTGCTGCGTGCCCCCACCGTGGCGCGCGATCTGGGGGCCGAGGGGGATGACGATGCGTAAGCGGCTGATCGCCCCCCTGCTGGGTCTGTTCGCACTGGCGGGGTGCGGCAAGGGCCCGGCGCCTGATCAGCTCGATAGCGACAAGCAGATCGTCTATCAGGTGCTGAAGGTCCTGGCGTCGGACGGCAAGCCGGTCTGCGTGTCGCGCTGGACGTTCGGCAGCCCGCTCTCGCAATTCCGCGTCGCCAAGCGTGGCCAGCTCGAGCGTTACTACGTGCTCGACTGGATGACACCCGGCCCGTGGCGCCCGCCCGAAATGCCGACGCAGAAGGAATTGCGCGAGGCGGTCCGCGCCGGCCGCAACGCCCATATCCCCGAGCCCTCGGCCGAGCCGTTCGTGGCGCAGGCGCTACCGCAGAAGAAGCGCGAGATCCTCGACGGCATCGGCTTCGCGATCGCCCCGCCCGAAACGCCTCTCTACTGGGTGTTCATGCACCAGGGCTGGATGCCCAAGGGCGTGACCGCGCGCTGGTGGATGGGGCGTGACGACAAGCTCGGCTGCGATGCCAACTATGTGCTGTCGGGCATCAAGCGCACCCAGCACGCCGCCTTCGTCGCGGTGCGCGTCCACCATTGGGGCACGCTCTACGCTCTGGCCGGTGGCGACGATCACTGGCACGTCGTCGGCCAATGGGGGCCATGGCTCTACTGATCGAGGCGCTGCGGACGCCGCCTGAGTCGGAAGGCCTGCGGCTGGAGCCGCTGGCCGAGCGGCACCGTGCAGACCTCAAAGCCGCCTGCGCCGAGGATCGGGAGATCTGGCCGATCTATTCGGTCTCCTTCGATCCTGACCATTTCGACGCGACCTTCGATGCACTGCTCGCCAACCCGACGCGCATCCCCTTCGCGATCTTCGAAGGCGCTCTGCTCGCCGGCCAGACCGCCTATCTCGATCCCGATCCGGGCCGGCAGGTCGTCGAGATCGGCAACACCTATCTCCGCCCCCGCGTCCGCGGCACCGGGTTCAACGACCGGCTGAAGCGGCTGACTGTCGGCCACGCCTTCGCCTGCGGCGTCCGCCGCGTCGAATTCCGTGTCGACGACCGCAACGCCCGCTCAAAGGCAGCGGTCGCCAAGATCGGCGGCATCTTCGAAGGCATCCTCCGCGCCGACCGCATCACGTGGACCGGCCACGTCCGCGACACCGCGCTGTTCTCGATCCTCGCGACGGAATGGCCGAAATAGGCTGAGATCAGCCGTGCATTTCCGCCGATACTTTGCCACGGTACGTCGCATCGATTCTCGTGTCGGGGGCCTTGAATGATTCCGTTGGTGGCGCCGTTGATCGCGCTGTGCGAGCCGCTTTCCCCGCCGCGCGTCGCCACGCCCGATGCGGTCGTGCTCGGCAAGCCCTACGATCCGGCCAATCCCTTCGCGAAGATGGTGCGCGGCGAGGAGAAGCCGACGATCATCTATGAGGACAAGACGGTGCTCGTCTTCCTCGATCACAAGCCCGCCTCGCCCGGCCATGCGCTGGTCATCTCGAAAGTGTCGAAGGCGCGCAACGTGCTGGAGATGCCCGATACGGTGCTGATCCACCTGCTCCATGTCGCGCGCCAGGTGGGTCGCGCGGAGATCGCCGGGCTGGGGGCGGACGGCTTCACGATCGAGCAGAACAACGCTTATTCGCAGTCGGTCCCCCACCTCCACGTCCACGTCATTCCGCGTTTCCTCGGCTACAATCGCTGCGTGGGGAATGGCCTGATGGAGCCCGATGCCGTGCTGGCGCCGATCGCCGCGCGGATCCACGATGCGATGATGGCGGACAGCGGCAAGGGCATGCCCGCCAAGCCCGCCGACGATGTCGCGGCCCCCGCCACGCCGCCGCCGACCTGGCAGAATGCGATCGGGATCGATCCGAAGACCGGCGATGCCAATCCGCCGGCGATGAACGCCTTCCAGTTCGCCAGCCACGGTTCGATGCTCAACGCCGTGCTCTATTCGGCGGCCGGGCCGGGCCCGCACCCGACCTTGCTGCTGTTCCACGGCTTTCCTGGCAACGAGCAGAACCTCGATCTGGCGCAGGCGGTGCGGCGCGCCGGCTGGAACGTGATGACGCTCCACTATCGCGGCAGCTGGGGTAGCCAGGGCAGCTTCTCCTACGCGCATGTGATGGAGGACGGCGTCGCCGCGATCGAATATCTGCGCTCGCCCGAGGCCAGGGCAAAGTATGGCGTCGATCCGCGCCGCATCGCAGTCGCCGGGCACAGCATGGGCGGCATGACCGCGGCCTATACGGTCGCCCGCGACAGCGCCGCGCTCGGCACCGTGCTGATCGACGCGTGGGACATCGCCGCCGAGGGCCGCAGCTTCACCGATCCGGCGGCGAAGAAGGGTTTCGTCGAAGGCGAATTGCGCGGCGATCTGCCGCCTCTGTCGGGGACCAGCGAGAGCGCCCTGATCAGCGAGATCGAACATGCCCCGCCCGCGCTCGACCTGATCGCCACCGCCCCCGCCATCGCCCCGCGCCCGCTGCTGGTGATCGGTGCGGACAAGGCGCTGGGCCCCACCGCGAAGGCCGTCGCGGCCGCCGCGCAGAAGGCGGGCGGCCAGAAGGTGACCCTCGTCACCATGCCGACCGACCACAGCTTCTCGGATCGCCGCATCCAGCTGGAAATGACGATCATCGACTGGCTGAACGCGCTGCCCTGAGGCGAATTCATCCGTTGGTCCCGAGTAGCCATCGAGCCTGTCGAGATGGCGTATCGAGGGATGTCTCGATACGGGCTCTCGACAAGCTCGATCCCTACTCGACACAAACGGATAGTGTTACCGCATGTCCCACCCCCTCCACGGCTGGCTGATCTTCGACAAGCCCGTCGGCCTCGGCTCCACGCAGGCCGTCTCCGCCGCCAAGCGGATGCTGCGCACCGCGGGCCATCCCAAGGCGCGCGTCGGGCATGGCGGCACGCTCGATCCGCTCGCCTCGGGCGTCCTCCCCATCGCGATCGGCGAGGCGACCAAGCTTTCGGGCCGAATGCTCGATGCCGACAAGGGCTATGATTTCACGCTGACCTTCGGCGAAGAGACCGCGACACTGGATGCCGAGGGCGCCGTCGTCGCGACCAGCGCCGTCCGCCCGACGCCGGCGCAGATCGAAGCCGTCCTGCCCCGCTTCACCGGCCCGATCCGCCAGATGCCTCCCGCTTATTCCGCGCTCAAGGTGGACGGCAAGCGCGCCTACGATCTCGCACGTGCCGGGGAGGAGGTCGTGCTGGCGGAGCGCGCCGTCACCATCCACGCGCTCACCATCGTCGAGGTGACCGAGCATTCGGTCACCCTCTCCGCCGCGGTCTCCAAGGGCACCTATATCCGCAGCCTCGCCCGCGACATCGCCCACGCGCTCGGCACCGTCGGGCACGTCACGATGCTCCGCCGCACGAAGGCTGGGCCGTTCACCTTGAAAAACGCGCACCCGCTGGACATTTTAGAGGAAGCCGCTAAGGGGGCGCGGTTGCAGGAGCTGCTCCTGCCACTGAGCGACGGACTGGTCGACATCCCGGTCCTCTCCCTCACCCCCGATCAGGCCCTGGCGCTGCGCCAGGGTAAAAAGCTGTTCGGGGTCGCAGCGCCACTCGGGCTCACTTTCGCGGTGCTGGGCGACACGCCCGTCGCACTCGTGGACGTAGGCACAGAAACGAAGGTGGTGCGCGGCTTCAACCTGATGTCGGAGTAGAAGACACATGACCATTACTGCCGAGCGCAAAGCCGAAGTCATCAAGGAACATGCCCGCGCGGAAGGCGACACCGGTTCGCCCGAAGTCCAGGTCGCGATCCTGACCGAGCGCATCGTCAACCTGACCGAGCATTTCAAAACCAACGCGAAGGACAATCACTCGCGCCGCGGTCTGCTCATGATGGTCAACAACCGTCGCAGCCTCCTCGACTATCTGAAGAAGAAGGACGAGAGCCGCTACGCCGCACTGATCGCGAAGCTCGGGCTTCGTAAGTAACCCACGGGAAGGGCGCCTTCGGGCGCCTTTCTTTTATGGTCTTCCCCGGCGCAGGCCGGGGCCCAATTCCCTCCCGTTCATGGACCCCGGCCTTCGCCGGGGAGGAATGGGAGGATCAACGGACCGCCCGGCAATCCGGCCGTCGGTCCACACCACAGGGACACAAAGGTCCCGCACCGCCGCGGGCCGGTTAGCCCGCAACTCAGAGGCCCCGGCCGCATAGGGCGCGCCGGAGTGAAGGAAACAGAATGTTCGATATCAAGAAAGTCGAAGTCCAGTGGGGCGATGCCACGCTGACCCTCGAAACCGGCCGCGTTGCGCGCCAGGCCGACGGCGCGGTGCTCGCGACCCTCGGCGAGACGGTGGTGCTCTGCACCGCGACCGCCGCCCGCAGCGTCAAGGAAGGGCAGGATTTCTTCCCGCTCACCTGCAATTATCAGGAAAAGTATAGCGCAGCCGGCCGCATCCCCGGCGGCTTCTTCAAGCGCGAGCGCGGCGCGACCGAGAAGGAGACGCTCGTCTCCCGCCTCATCGATCGCCCGATCCGCCCCCTCTTCCCCGAGGGTTTCTACAACGAGATCAATGTCATCTGCCAGGTGCTGAGCTATGACGGCCACAACGAGCCGGACATTCTCGCCCTCGTCGGCGCCTCGGCCGCGCTCACCCTGTCGGGCGTGCCGTTCATGGGCCCCATCGGCGCCGCGCGCGTCAGCTACAAGGATGGCGAATATATCCTGAACCCGACCGACGAGCAGGTTGCCGAGGGTGACCTCGATCTGGTCGCCGCCGCCACGCTCGATGCCGTGATGATGGTCGAATCCGAAGCCAACGAGCTTTCGGAAGAGGTCATGCTCGGCGCCGTGATGTTCGCACACAAGGCCAGCCAGACGGTGATCCAGGCGATCATCAAGCTCGCCGAGAAGGCCGCGAAGGATCCGTGGGAGCTCGCTCCGGGCGAGGACAAGAGCGCGGTGAAGGCCGAGCTCAAGAAGCTCATCGGCAAGGACATCGACGCCGCCTACAAGCTGACCGGCAAGTCGGAGCGTTCCAACGCGCTGAACGCCGCCCGTGCCAAAGCGAAGGCCGCGATGGCCGACAAGAGCCCGCAGGAGCAGAACGTCGCTTCGAAGCTGGTCAAGAAGATCGAGGCGGACATCGTCCGCACCGCGATCCTCAAGGAAGGCCGCCGCATCGACGGCCGCGACACCAAGACGGTCCGCCCGATCGTCGCGGAAGCGCACTTCCTGCCCCGCGCGCATGGCTCCGCCCTGTTCACGCGCGGCGAGACCCAGACCATCGCAACCTGCACCCTCGGCACCAAGGAAGCCGAGCAGATGATCGATGGCCTGACCGGCCTGCGCTACGAAAACTTCATGCTCCACTACAACTTCCCGCCCTATTCGGTCGGTGAAGTCGGCCGCTACGGCGCGCCGGGCCGTCGCGAAGTCGGCCATGGCAAGCTGGCCTGGCGCGCGCTGCACGCCGTGCTGCCGAGCAAGGAGGAATTCCCCTACACGATCCGCCTGACCAGCGACATCACCGAGAGCAACGGCTCCTCGTCGATGGCATCGGTCTGCGGCGGCAGCCTCGCGATGATGGATGCCGGCGTGCCGATCAAGCGCCCGGTCTCGGGCATCGCGATGGGCCTGATCCTGGAAGGCAAGGACTTCGCCGTGATCTCCGACATCCTCGGCGACGAGGATCACCTCGGCGACATGGACTTCAAGGTCGCCGGCACCAGCGAGGGCATCACCAGCCTTCAGATGGACATCAAGATCGCGGGCATCACCGAAGAGATCATGCGCGTCGCACTGGCGCAGGCCAGTGAAGGCCGTGCCCACATCCTGGGCGAGATGGCCAAGGCGCTCGACAGCACGCGCACCGAGCTTTCCGCTCATGCCCCGCGCATCGAGACGATGCAGGTCCCCAAGGAGAAGATCCGCGACATCATCGGCACCGGCGGCAAGGTGATCCGCGAGATCGTCGCCACCACCGGCGCCAAGGTCGACATCGACGACGACGGCACCGTGAAGATCTCGTCGAGCGAGCCCGAGAAGATCGCGGCCGCGCGCAAGTGGATCGAAGGCATCACGATGGAGGCCGAGGTCGGCAAGATCTATGACGGCAAGGTCGTCAATCTCGTCGATTTCGGTGCGTTCGTGAACTTCATGGGCGGCAAGGACGGTCTCGTCCACGTGTCCGAGATCAAGAACGAGCGCGTCGCCAAGGTCTCCGACGTCCTGAGCGAAGGCCAGGAAGTGAAGGTCAAGGTGCTCGAGGTCGATCAGCGCGGCAAGGTCCGCCTGTCGATGCGCGTCGTCGATCAGGAAACCGGCGCCGAGCTGGAGGACACCCGTCCGCCCCGCGAAGCCGGCGAACGCAGCGAGCGCGGCCCGCGCCGTGACGGTGGCGACCGTGGTCCCCGCCGTGACGGTGACCGCCGTCGCGAAGGTGGTGGCGGGCGCGGCGAAGGCCGTGGCGACCGTGCCCCCCGCGGAGGCGGCGAGCGCGCGCCCCGCCGCGAGCGCTCGGACAGCGACGAAGGCCCCGCGCCCGAATTCGCCCCGGCCTTCCTCAAGGGCAGCGACGACTAAGCTTCGGCCGAGATGCTGAACACGGAAAGGGCCCCGGAAACGGGGCCCTTTTTTGTTGGTGGATGTGCTGCGGTCCCCGCCGGGCGGACGGCCTTCAAATCAACGGTGCAGCTCGTTCATGCCAACACCGACACATTCGACGAGATGCGCAAAATTGCCGGGATTTTCGACGTAATATTTACAAGCGTGCAGGTAGTTCTGCATCGTCGCCCAATCGATCAGAGCCGGCGCAGGGCCGATGGGGCGGACGAGCTGCGGATCCTGCCCTTGCAGCCATAGCAACAGCTTGGTCGGCGCGCCGGTCATGTTGATCCACATCGCGATGGCGAGCAGCGCCTCATCGGACAAGGTGCGGCCATGGTCGTGCGCCACGGCGATGCAATGCTCGACATCCGCCAAGATGCGCTGGAAGATTGCGGCATCCATGTCGTCGACGATCGCGTGCCCTTTGGCGAGTGCCGCATCGATCTGCCCGGTTTCTTCCCTGCTCAGCGGATTTTCCGGGCAATGCACACCGACCATGCCGATCAGCCGATCGACGTCGGTTGCCGTGAAACCCGCCTGCGTCAGGCATTTGCGAAAAGCATCGCGGGCGACGTCCTGATGTGCAGCGAGGTCGCCCTGCATCGCCCCGAAACTGCCGCCGCTCTGGCCCCGCTTGGCAAAGGAGAGACGATAGGGCGTGTCCGTACCGATCTCGTGGCGGCGCAGCGCCGTATAGATCGCGTGCCTTTGTGCGTCGGTCACCATCGCTCGCGCCTATTTCGCACTGTCGGCCGAGACGCCACACGCCTTCAACAGCCGCTCGCGCAGGGCATCCTTGTCGGCGGCGGCGACCTGCGCGATCGCCGGCTCTACGCTCGCGATACATTTTCCGATGGCTTCCGATAGCGCAGCCCCGCGGACCCCTTGCCCGATCTGCTGCGCCGCCACTCCCGTCGCGAAGACCTTGCCCAGCGTCAGGCTGGCGCCCGATGCGGTCGCCCCCGCGCCGCCGTTGAAGCTGCCGTAGAGCGAGAGCGAATCCTTCTTGGCATCGATACCATCGGTACGCTGCGTGACGAGCGTATTCAGCTCCTTCTGCGCCGCCTCTATCGCGGGCTTGAGCAGATCGATCTGTTTCTGGTTTCGCGCGATGGTTGCTTCCAGAGCCGCCTTGCGAGGCAGGATATCGGCGATCTTGGCCGATTCAGCATTCGCTTCGGCAAGTTGGGCCGTTTCTTTCGGCGTTATCGCTCGGGGTGCACCGTTCTCATCCTTGGGCGGACTCAGACTGGCCAGGAGATTATCGACAGCCGATTTCGTCGCGAGCAGATCGAGCTGGCCCTGGGCCTCGTCACGTTTCTGGCTCCGCTCCGTCAGCCAGAGCGTCTTGCTGTCGATGACATGGTTTAGATATTGGATTCGCTCTTGCACCGGCGCGGAATTGGGACCGATGCTGTTGTTGCCGTAGATCGTCTCGATCCCGTAGATCGAATGCTCGCAGCTCGTGACATGCTCGGGGCATTTCTTGGCGACCGCGACGGGCACGAAGGCGGCGTCGAGCGACTTGAAACCGATGTTGGCGTCCAGCCCCGGGCTGTCGGCAGTTCCGGACGAGACGGTGACCCCAAACTGATTCTTCGAGGTGTAGACCAGCGGCGCCTGCTCTAGCGGATAGCAGCCCACCAACGCCAGGCTAAGGCTCAGGATGGCCGCCGTGCGACGCTTGAACTCCATGATTTCCCCCGTTCACGTAACAAATGTCCGCACGCCCCGCGACAATCTTACGCAACGTATCGGCGGCCGCCTTGTCCGCCGAGAACACCACCACCCGACACGACGACAGGTCCGCCATGAACACCGCCTGCTCGGTCGCAAAACCGAGCGCGGCGCCCCGCATTGTCGGGACAAGCCCCACCCCCGTGGTCGTTACGGCAACCATATCGTTCGGCTTGGCCGGAGCAAGCCTGATAATTCCCAGTTTTGCAGTCATTTTGGATGCGCCCTCGACGCGGACGAACGTGCATCCCGATACGCCGCCCAAAAGGCAGAGCAGCATGCATCGCATCGCACGGCGGATGGAAGCCTTGGTCATCGCGGAAGCATTTCACAGCGTCGTGGCTAGGGCAATGTGTCGACTTCCAGCCCATCCCGACGGGTTATCGCGCGGCAAGTCCCGAGCGAGCGAATCGGTCGCAGCCTTTCCAATGGACGCGTCACCACCGCTCACCAATAATTCACCTCGCATGGCGTCACACGTCATGGGCTTTCGGAGCGAGCAGGATGGCGTCAGTGGTAACTCCCACCGATCAAAGCAGGCGCGAGCGGCAGATCGATGCCGGCCTCAGCGGATTGCTGGTGCTGCAGGGCTTCACCCTGTTCGCCGCGGTGCCGCTCGGCGGGGAATCGGCGGCGGGGCGGATGCTGCTCGATGTCTGCCATCTCGCCTTCGCGGTCATCTGCATCGGGGTGCTGACGCGCCACCGGGCGGTGCAGCTCACGCTGCTGGCGACGATGCTGCTGCTCGTCGGCGTACCGATCCTCGGGCGCAATCTAGGAGTCGGCTTCGGCCTGGCGCCCGCTTTGCAGCATGAGGCGATCTCGTTCATCGCCTTTGCGTTCAACGGCGTCGTCACCGCCCTCGTCGCGCGCCACGTCTTCGCGCGCGGCAGGGTCACGGTCCACCGCGTGCGGGGTGCGGTGCTGCTCTACCTGAACGTCGCGGCGCTGTTCGCGATCGCCTACAGCGCGCTGGCGATGAACCTGCCCGGCGCCTTCGCTTTTCCGCATGGCGCCGCGGCGGACGGCATCGGGCGCACCGCGGTCTTCTCCTATTTCAGCCTCGCGACGATCACCACCACGGGCTATGGCGACATCGTGCCGCTGCACCCGCTCGCCCGCAGCCTCGCCAATCTGGAGGCGGTGTTCGGCCAGCTCTTCCCGGCGACGCTGCTCAGCCGGCTGGTCTCGCTCCACCTCTTCCACGAACATCGCGAAGAGAGCGGCACGAAGGCGGCCTAGCGCGGCGCGAAACGCGGCGGCCGACTCTCGCTCGATGCGAAAAATACTTTTCGAAACAACGGACTAGCGCCCGGAAACCTGCTACGCCCGGTCCTCGGGTCACGCAGGAGACCATTGTCCTGCCTTTTCGACCATAAGGTGCATCGTCCATGAAGCTGCTGACGAAGACCGCCGCGCTCGCCGCGACGAAACTGCTTGCCGTTTCCTGCGCGATCGCGGTCGTCGCGGTGGCGCCGTCGAACGCGGCGGTGCTGGTCGGCCTCTACACCTTCAACAATGCCGCTGCGCTGGGGCAAGACAGCAGCGGCAATGGCAACACCCTCCTCGCTTACGGCGGCGGCGCGACCTACACGGCGAATGGGGCGAGCGGCGGCGGCCTCGTTCTCGACGGCAACAGCTATCTCTCGACCGCGAGCCAGAGCGTGCCGGGCCTCTTCCCCACCGGCAATTCGGCCTACACATTATCGGTCACGTTCAAGACGACATCGTCGAACAGCCAGGGCCTGATCGGCTGGGGTGCCTATGGCAATACCAACCAGACCAACGCCCTCCGCACGAATGGCGGGGCCGGCATCTACGAATATTGGTGGGCGAACGACATCTATGGTTCCGCGACCGTGAACGACGGCCAGTTCCACACCGTCACCTCGAGCTATGACGGCACGACCCGCAATCTGTATTTCGACGGCAACCTGCTCAATTCGGATCAGCCCGGCGCGGCCAATGTCCAGAGCGGCAATTTCGCTATCGGCCTGACGAATGCCTTCAACGGCAGCCCCTATACGGCCAACGAGCATTTCATCGGCACGCTCGATAACGTCGCCATCTTCAACCAGGCCGAGACGCCGCAACAGGTGAGTGCCGCCATCGCCGCCGCATCCGCCGTGCCGGAGCCCGCGACCTGGGGCCTGATGCTGGGCGGTTTCGGCCTGATCGGCGCGGCGATGCGCCGCCAGCGGCGGGCGCCCGCGTTCGGCTGATTGCCGCTTTTCCCGGCGTTTCCAACGGTATCGCCGGGTGGAAACGCACAGCAAAATCAACTATGATCAATGTCTTGAAGCAATATCTGAAGTAAGCTTGAGCTTATACAGATTGGCCGATGGCGAACCGGTTCGTTGAGAAGCTGCGGGGTTTCGCGGACCTGTCCGCCAAGGAGGCCGACGCCCTGGAGCGGGCCACCGCCGACGCGCAGCCCATCGATCCGCGCAAGGATCTGATCCGCGAGGGCGATCAGCCCGGACCCGTCTTCGTCATGCTCGATGGCTGGGCGTTCCGCTACAAGGTGCTGCCGAACGGATCGCGCCAGATCATGGCCTTCCTGATGCCGGGCGATGCGTGCGATCTCCATATCTCGATGCTCGCCGAGATGGACCACAGCATCCAGACCGTCACCCAGGCGCTGGTCGCCACGATCGAGCGGCCGGTGATGGACGCGATCATGGCCGCCTACCCCGGCGTCGCCCGCGCCATGTATATCGCGCAGCTGATCGACGAGGGCACGCTGCGCGCCTGGATCGTCAGCCTCGGCCGCCGCAGCAGCCTCGAGCGCGCGGCGCATCTGCTGCTTGAGCTCTATTCGCGCGCCGTCCGCGTCGGGATCATCAACGAAGGCGCGATGGAATTGCCGCTGCCGCAGGTCATGCTCGCCGATGCGCTGGGCATGACGCCGGTCCACATCAACCGCGTGCTGCAGGATCTGCGGCGGTCGGGCGCGATCGGGCTGCAGCGAGGATTGCTGCGCATCACCGATCCGGATGCGCTCATCCGCCTCTCCGGATTCGATGGAAATTATCTCCAGCGGCGCCTGCGGCCAGCGCCCCGATAAGCCCCCGACATTGCTCTGGATTATTGTCGAAAGGCAACGATCACGCTAGAAAGCCGCCATCGTCAGCACAGGTTTCGGGGCTCTGACGACTGTGGGCGCCCATGCCCTCGCCTCCGACGAGGCGCCCGACAATGCCCCATTTCTACATCCGCACCGTCAATTGCGATTTCGTCTCGCGCGATCAGGGCGCGGACTATGCCCGGGCCGAGGATGCGCTGGCGATCGGCGTCGAAAGCGCCGTGTCGATCGGCGCGGACGAGGTGATCGGCGGCGCGCGCAGCGCGGCGGTGGAGGTCCGCGTCGAGGGCAGCGACGGCAAGGCAATACTGAGATCGGTCGTCGCCGTCTCGGTCTCGCCGCTGTCGATCGCGGAGATGCCGGACGAGGGCGCCGAGGACGCGGAAGGGGCGGCGGCCTGAGCCAAGGCCCTGCGAGAACCCGTCCGGCATGGTTAACCCGGACTTTACCTTGAAGCCCCACACTCGCCGCCTCACCAGCGGAGACCAGCCGTGCCCGATCTTCTCATCCATTCGATGTCCGAATTCGCCGACATCATCCTGCCCGCGCTGCACATCGCCGGCGCGCGCGAGATCGTCGAGATCGGGGCGGAGTTCGGCGGCATGTCGCAGCTGCTCGCCGATCATGCGGCCGAGAGCGGCGGCCGGCTGACCTCGATCGATCCCTGCCCGAAGGCGGAATTCCTCGATTGGGTGGGCGGAACCCCGGCCGTGAACCATGTCGCGGAAATGAGCCTACCCGCCATCCCGCATGTCGCGCAGGCCGATGCCTGGGTGATCGACGGCGATCACAATTGGTACACGGTGTTCCACGAACTCACCGCGGTGAGAGAGGTCTGCCGCCGCGACGGCACGCCGATGCTCGCCTTCCTTCACGACATCGCCTGGCCCTGGGCGCGGCGCGATCTCTATTATGCGCCGGAGACGATCCCTGAGGCCTACCGCCATCCGCATTGCTTCGACAGCGGCGTCACGCTCGACGATCCGGGCGTGCGGCGCGGGCGCGGCTTTCGCGGGCACGGTCAGTTCGCGGTCGCGCTGCACGAGGGCGGTCCGAGGAACGGCGTGCTGACCGGAATCGAGGATTTCCTGGAGGCCGAACTGGCCGAGGGCCGCGAACTGGGCTTCGCCGAAATCCCCGGCGTGTTCGGGCTCGGCGTGATCTTCGCGCTCGATGCCGAATGGAGCGCAGCGCTTGCCGATCACCTGCTGCCGCTCCACCAGAACCGCCTGCTCGCGACGCTGGAGCGCAACCGCCTCGCCAATTACCTGAAGGTCATCGACCTGCAGGACACGGCCGAAACCCGCGCCGCCGTCGCCAAGATGCTGCCGCAGAAATTAGCCGATATGGTACTTTCCTCTTGACATTTCGGAACAGATGCGCTACATGCATCATCGTCTGAACGATTCGGGGAAAGGCCACCGCGAACGGGAGGATGGGTGTCTTGCCGCCTCTCCGACAAGGAGGCGGAAGATAAGACCGGCGCGGAGTCATCCGGTTCGTTAGCCGAAGCTTCGCAATAACGTGTTCACCGTCGCTACCGGTAGCCACCGAGAGAAGCCGGTACGGGTGAACCAGACGACGGGAGACTGGACGAGAGTTCTCCCTTCACAGCGGACAGGTCCCCGGACCCGTCCACACACAGTCGTCCCCCTGGGTGCCCGTGGCAGGAGACGCGCCGGTCTATTTCCCCCTTGGGTGTAAGCCCGACGAGGGAGAATTGTGTCTATCGATCCTCCAGCGCTCCGGCCTTCGCCGGAGCACGCAAGTGATCGTCATCGGCTTGCGGGAGAGGGAGCAATGCGCCACCCACAGGCCATGGACCTGACCACGCTCGCCACCCCCTGCCTCGTCCTCGATGCGACCCGCATGGAGCGCAACATCGCGCGGCTGAACGCCCATATCGCGGCGCTCGGGCCCACGCTCCGCCCGCATCTCAAGACTGCCAAATCGGCCGAAGTCGCCCGCCTCATGATGACCGGCCCACAGGGCCCCGCCACCGTCTCGACCCTGCTGGAGGCCGAGCGGTTCGCCGCCGCGGGCGTCACCGACATCACCTATGCGGTCGGCATCACGCCCGACAAACTCCCGCGCGTCGCCGCGCTGCGGGCCCATGGGGTCGATCTCGCGGTGCTGCTCGACACCGTCGAACAGGCCGAGGCGGTCGCGGCCTTCGCGCGCGATACGGGCGATGCGATCCCCGCCCTGATCGAGATCGACAGCGACGATCACCGCGCCGGCGTCCGCCCCGACGACACCGCCCGGCTCGTCGCGATCGGCCGCGCGCTCACCGACGGCGCCGAATTGCGCGGCGTCCTCACCCATGCCGGCGCCAGCTACGGCGCGCGGGGCGACGCGGCCTTGCGCGCCTTCGCCGAGCAGGAGCGCCGCGCCATCGTCACCGCCGCCGAAGCGCTCCGCGCCGCCGGCCTGCCCTGCCCGGTCGTCAGCCTCGGCTCCTCCCCGACCGCGCATTTCGCGACCGACCTGACGGGCGTTAGCGAGGTCCGCGCCGGGGTCTATGTCTTCCACGATCTGGTGATGGCAGGTGTCGGCGTTTGTACCATAGAGGATATCGCGCTTTCGGTGTTGGCGACGGTGATCGGCTTCCAGCGCGACAAGGGCTGGATCCTCGTCGATGCCGGCTGGATGGCGATGTCGCGCGACCGCGGCACCGCGAACCAGGATGTCGACCAGGGCTACGGCCTCGTCTGCGCCGCCGACGGCACCGCTTATCCCGATCTCATCCTGATCGACGCCAATCAGGAGCATGGCATCGTCGCGGTGCGCCCCGGATCGGGCGCGGCGCTTCCCGATCTGAAGATCGGCGACAGGGTCCGCGTCCTGCCCAACCACGCCTGCGCGACGGGGGCCGCCCATGATCGCTATCATGTGGTGCGGGGAGGGAGCCCGGTGGTGGAGGCGGTGTGGGAGCGGTTCAGCGGGTGGTAAAACCACGCGTCATTGCGAGCGCAGCGAAGCAATCCAAAAAGCAACTCGGCTGGATTGCTTCGCTGCGCCCCGCAATGACGAATTTCACCGCTGCCACGGGCTGAGCGCACTCAGCACCGCCGCTTCCGTCGCCCCGCGCCGCTCGACCCGCAGCAGCCCGCGCCGCGCGAGATGGGCAACCGCCTCCTGCACGCTGCGCTTCGAAAGGCCGGTCAGTTCGGCAAGCTGCTGGTGGCTCGCCGCGCAGCCCTCGCCCTGCCCCAGCACCGCGAGATAGACGAGATAGGCCGATGGCTTGCGATCGTGCCCGACGAGGTCGCGCATCAGCGTGTCGAGCACGTAGGGATCGATCGACAGAGCAGCCATTGCCATAGCAATGCTTGCCATGCTTGGCGCGCGCAAGCCCTCTTTCTAGCCTCGCCCCATGATCAAGCAGCTCAAATTCGCCGGCATCCCCACGCGCGATCAGGATGCCGCGCTCGCCTTCTGGACCGAGAAGATGGGCTTTCGCGTGATGACCGATCAGCAAATGGGACCGGGCCAGCGGTGGATCGAACTCGGCATCCCCGGCGCCGAAACGCGCATCGTCCTGTTCACGCCTGAGGGCCATGAGGACCGGATCGGCACCTTCTTCAACGGCTCTTTCGAATGCGACGACGTTTTTTACACGCACGATCAATTGTCGAAGCGCGGCGTGACGTTCGAAGGCCCGCCCGAGAAGCAGCCATGGGGCACCTACGCCACGTTCCGCGATCCGGACGGCAACAGCTTCATCCTTTCGAGCCGATGAACTCTCCCCTCCCCGAAAGGGAGGGGCTGGGGGTGGGTTCGCCGGGGGCTGGGCGAGCCATTCCCTCGATAGCAACCCACCCCTAACCCGTGATCGGGTGAACCATGCCCCGCATGGTTCAGAAATGTCCGGGGGACATTTCGACCCGATCACCTTTCAGGGAGGGGAATCTCCTGTCATGATCCGCCGCATGGGGGATCAAGCGAACCGAAGACGCGCCACGCTCACTGCCGTGATCGCCGGCTCGGCGGGCAATTTCGTCGAATGGTATGACTGGTTCGCCTACTCGGCCTTCTCGCTCTATTTCGCCAAGCGCTTCTTTCCCGAGGGCGACCGGACCACGCAGCTGCTGCAGACCGCCGCGGTGTTCGCATTGGGCTTCCTGATGCGCCCCTTGGGTGCCTGGGTGCTCGGCCGCATGGCGGACACCAGGGGACGGCGCCGCGCGCTCACCCTCTCGGTCTATGGCATGTGCGGGGGGTCGTTCGTCATCGCAGGCCTGCCCGATGCCCGCGCGATCGGCGTCGCCGCCCCCGCCCTCCTGCTGCTCGCCCGCCTCGTCCAGGGCTTCAGCCTCGGCGGCGAATATGGCGCGAGTGCCGCTTACATGTCCGAAGTGCCGCACGCGCGGTGGCGCGGTTTCTGGTCGAGCTTCCACGTGACCTCGCTGATGGCGGGGCAGCTTGCCGCGATGGCCGTCCTCGCCACGCTCCAGGCCCTCCTCCCCGATAGCGCGATCGAGGCGTGGGGCTGGCGCATCCCCTTCGTGATCGGCGGAGCGCTTGCGATCAGCGCCGCCTGGATCCGCGGCCGTGCCGTCGAAAGCCACCTCGCGCCCCAGCCGGCCGCAACGCTCGCGCTCGTCCAGCGCCACGCCAAGCCCGCGCTGATCGCCTTCGCGCTGACCTCGGCCGGCGGCGTCGCCTTCTACGCTTACTCGACCTACATGCAGAAATTCCTGGTCAACACGACCGGCTTCAGCCGCACCACCGCGACCACCCTCTCGGCGCTGTCGCTGGTCTTCTTCATGATCGTCCAGCCTGCCTTCGGGGCGCTTTCCGACAGGATCGGGCGCCGCGCGATGCTCGCCGGCTGCTTCGGCGCGGGCATGCTGCTGACCTGGCCGCTGATGACCGCCATCGCCCATGCGACGAGCCCGGCCGCGGCCTTCCCGCTGATGCTGGTGCTGCTGCTGATCCTGTCCGGCTACACATCGGTGATGGCGCTGTTCAAGGCCGAGCTGTTCCCGGCCGAGGTGCGCAGCATCGGCATCGGCCTGCCCTATGCGCTCGCCAATGTCGTGTTCGGGGGCACTGCCGAATATGTGGCGCTGGCGCTGAAGAAGGCGGGGCACGAGCCGGCCTTCTATCTCTATGTGTCGGGGATCATGGGCGTAGCGCTGATCGTGACACTGGCCACCGCCGATACCGCCCGGATCAGCCGGATCGAAAATCCAGACTGAGTTCGAGGGCGATCCAGCATCCGCTGGATCGTGCGGCACCGGCCCACTCCCCCACCCGACCTCCCAACGGCATCGTAATTTATGGGAGGTCGGGTGGGGGAGTGGGCCGGTGCCGCTATCGGCGTGAGCCGATCAAACAGAGGATACGCCACGCAACTGGGTTACTCGAAGCTACTCAAACGAATGGGAGGGGACTTGGGGGAGTGCCCCTCCCGCGGGCCGATCCAACCGGGGGGTCAGGATGATGGCCCGATCCGGTTCAGGGCATCATCACCGTATCGATGACGTGGATCACGCCGTTCGACTGCATCACATTGGCAATGGTGATCATGCCCATATTGCCCTTGGCATCGGTGATCGCCCAACCCTTGCCCATCATCTTGAACGAGAGCGGCTCGCCCTGAACGGTGGTGTAGGTCGCGGTGCCGCCGTTGGCCTTCGCCTTGGCGGCGATCATCGCGGCAGTGACCTTGCCGGGCACGACATGGTAGGTGAGGATCGTGGTCAGCGTGCCCTTGTTTTCGGGCTTCACCAGCGTGTCGACGGTGCCGGCGGGCAGCTTGGCGAAAGCCTCGTCGGTCGGCGCGAACACCGTGAACGGCCCCTTGCCCGAGAGGGTATCGACGAGGCCGGCAGCCTTGACGGCGGCGACGAGCGTCGTGTGATCCTTCGAATTGACGGCATTCTCCACGATATTCTTGGTCGCATACATCGGCGCGCCGCCGACCATCGGATTGGCGGCCAGCAGCGGCGTCGCCATCTCGAGCGTGCCGAACGCGATCGCCGCGCAGATCAGGGTGTTACGCAATACAGACATCTTCATCTCCCTAGGAACGGGTCCCTGGAGGGTCGTTCGTGGGGAGATACGGAGGCGATGTGCCCCCGGATGCACTCAGGCCTGAATTAAAGTTCCCGCCGCCACAACCGGCCCGGTCGGCAGGCCCGTGGGCGAGCCGCCCCTGGGCTCGATCGAGATCGCCAGCGTCAGCCCGGTCGCCATCTGCGCGCGGAGCGACGCGGGCAGCACGAGGCTGGTCGGGCGGCCATGGCTGAGCAGGCCGATCGCGCGCGGCACGCCGTCCGCCGGGATCGCCCACAGCTCGGCCGCCTTGCCATCGGGCGCGAGCGTCGCGGAGGCGAGGCGGATCTGCCCGCTCGCCTTGTCATAGACCGCCGCGACCGGCCCGGCCTTCTGCGCGCCCGTCGCCGCCAGCGACGCGACCAAAGGCGGCACCTGCGGCGCGGGTGCCAGCGGCGGCGGCCCGGCGGGGCGGAGGAACAGGGCGACGAGGAGAGAGGCTGCGATCAGCGAGGACGCGCCGGACAGCGCCTTCCACCGCCACGAACGGACAACCGGCGGATCGATCGACGCCTCGATCCGATCGAACAGCGCGGGCGGCGGCGCGACCTCCGGCCAGCGACCGAACAATTGCCCGAAATGCGTCCGCCACGCCTCGACCTCGCGCGCGAACGCCGGTTCGGCCAGCACGCGGCGCAGCGCGGTGGCGCGTTCCGGCCCGTCGAGCAGCCCGAGCGCGAGTTCAGCGGCGCCGACATCCGGATCGGGCTCAGTCGCCACTCAGGCAATCCTTCAGCCGGGCGAGGCCGCGCCGCACCCAGCTCTTCATCGTGCCCAGCGGCACCGCCAGCCGGTCGGCCAGTTCGGCATAGGTCACGCCGTCGAAGAAGGCGGTCCGGATCGCGGTGCGCTGCTGCCCGTCGAGCGCATCGAGGCAGAGGTGGAGGCGGCGCTCCTCCTCGTCGGCGATCATCGTCTCGCTGGCGAGCGGGGCCTCGTCGGGCAGGTCGATCGCATCGTTGGCGGGCACGAACCGGGCACTGCCCTGCGACCGGCGCCAATCGATCGCCCGGTTGCGCGCGATCGTCGCCGCCCAGGTGATCGGGGACGCGCGGCCGGGCTCATAGCCGCCCGCCCGCTTCCAGATCGTGAGGTAGACCTCGTGCAACACATCTTCCGCCGATTGCCGTTCGCCACAGATACGGAGGCAGACGCCAAAAAGTTTCGCGGAGGTCAGGTCATAAAATGTGCGGAAGGCGCGGCGATCGCCTTCGCCGGTCGCGACCAGTGCCGCCACTAGCGCTTCGCGCGCGGTTTCGGAGGCGGGCTGCACCGCGCGATCCTAGACCCTTCGCGGCGATCCGCAACGGCCTGCCCCACGCGAAAGGTGAACTTGGGTTACGGTCGGGCGAGCGGAAGTGTGCTGCCCGCCCGCACCCGGATCGCCGTCGGCACGCGCCGTTCGTCCAGCGCGATCACGATATCGGCACGACCGGGCATTTCGGCGGCGATGGCGCGCGAGGTCCGCTCATAGAATTGCACGAACCGCTCGACCTCGGCCGGAGACATCACGCGCTTGCCCGCGCCCGCCACCCGCCGCAGCTTCGCCTCCTGCTCCTCGCGCCAGCCCGCGACCGTCTCCCAGCGCGGCGCCTCGATCATCACCAGCGCATCGATCGGCGCCCACAGCGCGGGATAATCGCGCGCCAGCGCCGCGTTGACGAAGCGCCGCCAGCGGCCGTCGCCATCCTCCTCCCGCTCCAGCGCATTGATCGGCGGATCGATCTCCTCCTCCGCGCGAGCGCCGACGCACCAGCCCTCGAACAGCAGCACGTCGAACGCGGCCGGCGCGGGCCACTCCGCCTCGGGCCGACGGTCGTCGACGGCCTTGTCGAACCGCACCAGCCGCACCGCCTCGCCGCGCTTCACCGCCTCGATCAGGGCGATGCCGAGGGCGACATCGTGCGTCCCCGGCGGCCCACGCGTCAGCAGCAGCGGATGCACCTCCCGCGCCAGCGCCTCGCGCTCGGCCCGCGTCAGATAGAGATCGTCGATCGACA
>Ga0164294_10001068_pt1 | contig 25794 bp, 23 predicted proteins | sample GEODES005metaG_FD_111479 | JGI IMG/M metagenome (GOLD analysis project Ga0164294, IMG submission 111479) | Oligotrophic lake water microbial communities from Sparkling Lake, Wisconsin, USA - GEODES005 metaG | ecosystem: Environmental > Aquatic > Freshwater > Lake | place: USA: Sparkling Lake...
TCAAAATCTCTAACTATAGACGGGAAAGGAAATATTTATGTTACCATTGGAGCTCCTTCCAATATGTGTCAGGTGGAAGATAGGAAAAAAGGATCACCAGGCCGGATGCCATGCCCAATATTGGATAGTGCTGGAGGTGTTTGGCAGTTCAAAACTGATAAGTTGAATCAATCTTATGGCGAAGGTATTCGATATGCAACTGGTTTGAGAAATGTGGTAGGATTGGATTGGAATACGGAAGTAAATGATTTATTTGTTATGCAACATGGAAGGGATATGTTGTTTCAATTTTACCCTGAATTGTTTACTCAAAAAGAAGGAGCAGAAAACCCAGCAGAAGAAATGTTCAGATTGCCAAAGGGAGCAGATGCAGGATGGCCTTACTGCTACTATGATAACGATAAAAAACAAAAGTTACTTAATCCAGAATATGGTGGTGATAGATCAAAAGTAGGCGATTGCGCTGGCAAAACACAATCCGTGATACAGTTCCCAGGTCACATGGCTCCCAATGGATTGGTTTTTTATACCGGCAATAAGTTTCCTAAAAAGTATAAAAATGGGGCATTCATTGCATTCCATGGTTCTTGGAACCGTGCTCCTGAACCTCAAGAGGGTTATTTTGTAGTGTTTGTGCCCTTTAAAAACGGGAAACCTGATGGCAAATGGGAGATTTTTGCAGATGGATTTGCTGGACCTAATAAGGCTACAGGAAGAGTTGATTACAGACCTTGCGGTTTGGCTCAAGGCCCAGACGGTGCTTTGTACGTAAGCGATGATTCAAAAGGAAGGATTTGGAAAATAACATATAATAATTGATGAAATTAATAAAAATATTTGTACTCTCAGCTATATTATTGGCTACAAGTATATCAAAAATGTATGCACAGCCTGCCTTGGCGGCTGCAAAAGTAAGAGGTCAAATTGTTTTTACTACCTATTGCATGCCTTGTCACCAAGCAGATGGTAACGGCGTACAGAACCTAAATCCACCATTAGTGAAAACGACCTATGTGATTGGAGATAAAAAGCAATTGATTGACATTATATTGAATGGGTTGAACAAAGAAATTGTAATCAATGGGGAAACCTATAACGGGGTTATGGCTTCTCATGATTATTTAACCAACCAAGAAATTGCTGATGTACTTACCTATGTCAGAAACAGTTTTGGTAATAAAGCATCGATTGTTACTCCTCAGGATGTTAAGTTGGCAAGAGTGGCATTGAAAAAATAAGTTGAATTGATGAAAAGACTGTTGTTTATTGACCGTGATGGGACGATGATTTTGGAAGCACCACCTACTTACCAAATTGATTGTTTTGAAAAACTTTCTTTTTATCCAGAAGTTTTTCATTATTTGGGAAGAATAGCAAAAGAATTTGATTATGAATTGGTTATGGTTACCAATCAAGATGGATTGGGAACAGACATATACCCACAGGAGGATTTTGATCGTATTCAGGATTTTGTACTGAATAGTTTTGCTGCTGAAGGCGTGGTGTTTAAAGCGGTATATATCGATAAGAGTTTTCCTCACGAGGGAAATCCTAACCGTAAACCCGGAACGGGCATGTTGACAACCTATTTCAATACGGCGGAATATGATTTGGAACATTCATTTGTGATAGGAGATCGTATTACGGATGTTCAATTAGCAAAAAATTTAGGTTGTGGTGCTATTTGGTTAAATAATGAAGTAGGGCTTGGCGGTGCTGAAATTAATGACGCTGCAGAAGCATTACAGCAAACCGTTCAATTGGAAACATCTAATTGGAGTGATGTGTATCGGTTTTTAAAGATTGGATTACGTCAAGTAAAACATCATCGAAAAACCAATGAAACGGATATTACTATTGAAGTGGATTTTGATGGCAGTGGAAAATCCAATATTTCTACTGGGTTAGGATTTTTTGATCACATGCTTGATCAAATCGCACGTCACGGCAAATTAGACCTAACCGTACTTTCTAAAGGCGATTTGCACATAGACGAGCACCATACGATTGAAGATACTGGAATTGCGTTAGGTGAAGCCTTTGCAATGGGACTAGCAGATAAACGAGGCATGGAACGTTATGGTTTTGCATTGCCAATGGATGAGGCGGAAGCGCAGGTATTAATAGATTTTGGCGGCAGAAATTGGATTGTTTGGGATGCAAGTTTTTCAAGGGAAAAAATTGGAGAAATGCCTACAGAAATGTTTTTCCATTTCTTTAAATCGTTCTCTGATGCTGCAAAATGCAATTTGAATATTCAATGCAAGGGTGAAAATGAGCACCATAAAATTGAAGCTATTTTCAAGGCATTTGCCAAAGCGATACGTATGGCCATTAAAAAAGATCCTTTAAGCAATTATTTGCCTTCAACAAAGGGAATGTTTTAGATTGTTAAATAAATAAACTACTTTTTTTAAAGAATAGCAATAAAAGGGTTGTTTAATTGTTTTTTATTATAGCATTTTAAAATTGCGTTTGGTAGTTAACAAGCAGTTGTAAAATTTATATAACCTAATGAGAGCAGATGTGTTGTTTTTAGCCCATTTTTCCGTCTTGTTGCTTTCAATTATATCTTTTGTTGAAATACTAGTGGTATTTAAAGGTGCTTTATTGTTAAAGCGTATCATTTTAGGTATTTCTTTTTGTTTTGTGTTCAGTAGTTTGATCGCAATTGCTCAACCATATACCGGCTATATAAGGGGATTATCTGAAATGCCCTATGCACTTTTGGCGTCATTATCTATTTTGTTAATGTCTTTTTTTAGTCACCAAAAAATAAAGAAAATAGCCATTGTTGCCTGTTTGCTCATCATTATTGCACCTATTTTTATTTTTATAAAACTATATTTTAATGATAAAGCAAATACAATAATCACAACCGACAGCCCAATATTTTTGGATAGCAGTAGATACTTTCTTAAAGTTGTTTTTTTTACTTCGGGTGTTGTATTATTAAATTGGATGTATTTTATACAATTTTTAAGAAAAAGCAATCATAGTAATATTAATTTCAAACAATTACGTACTTGGGGTTATTGGTATATTGTTTTTATGTCTCTAATATGGTGTATCAATCAATTATTTGTCCTTCACATTGTTACAAAAGAATGGGTTTTAGTAAGTAGAACAATTTGTCATTTCTGTTTGATTTTGGTTGTCATTTTTAGGCCAAAATTCCTTAATCATTACAGTGTGAACAATTTTACAAATTGGAAATCAGTTGAAGATGATATAAAATTTAAACAGGAAGATTTTATACAACTCTTTTTTGATAAACAATATTTTTTGGATAAAAATGCAGATCTTGATGTGTTTAGTTCACAGAATAACATCCATCAAGATGATGTTAAAACCATTGTCTATACGTATTATAGCATGAATTTTGTAGAATTGGTATACAAAGCTCGCATAGATTATTTTGTTGATTTGGTTAAATCTAGAAATCATGCAACTTTAACCATTGATGGACTTGCCAAAATGTCGGGCTTTAATTCAAGGCAACATCTGTACAAATGGTTTAAGAAATTTCATGGTGGCAGCCCTTCTGATATTCTTTAATACAAATTGCACACTGCATTAGAGATCAATCAAAGATTATTTCAATAGGAAATTTGTGCCCGCCTAATTTACATGCTTTAGGTATGATATCGGTAGTAAAGAATAATTACCCAAAATAAATTCCATAGAGTTGAGGTATTGTTAAATGCAAAAACGCAAATTTATTTTTGCATTGCAAATGCCATTAAATATATAGTTGTATAGTATTAAATAAGTGGTCTTGTGAAATTTGATTGTGAATTGTAAATCATATTTTTAAAACTTCCGACTCACAACTTCCAACTTACGACTTCCAACTTTCGACTTTCGACTTCCGACTCACAACTTCCGACTAATTCACTTCCGCTTGATGAATTGCCATCCATCCTCCAATAAAATCTATCAAAAAGTGGATAATGATTGGAAGAATTAGGGAACCACTCCAAATAAATATCAACGCAAATAGTATAGATAATGCAAATATCTTCAAAACCGCAATGTAACCCTGGTAATAATGAGCCAAACTAAAGAGCATTGCAGGTAGAAATAGCGCCAACCAAGGAAACGCCACTGTGTAAGGTTCAATGAAATAAGTTACCATAAAACCACGATATAAAATTTCTTCCCCTAGTCCTGCCGAAATACACATAATGGTGTAAGCAGGTAATTCTGCATAACTTTTAGGCAAAAAAGGTACAGCAGCATCCCCGTCTGGCTTATTCCTGCTTTTTGCTGCTGTAAACTTTGAAAAAATGCTTTCAATAATAAAAAGTATAACCAGTAAAATGGCTGCTATCCAGTGGAAAATACCTTTTTGCATGGTTCGAAACCCTAAATCGGAAAGATGTCTGTGTTGGATCATCCAAATACCCATGGTGAATACTGCTAAAAAACTCATCACCACGCTGTTGGATAAATAAAATTGTTTTCTTACTGCAGGCGTAAATGCAATGGTTTGTAGTTGCTGTTTTCCTCGTACACCCGAAAACCAGGGTAATGCTATGCCAAAAAGCAACACAAGTATATGATCAATGATAGAAGGTTGCATAATGGCAAAGGGTATTTAATTATTGATGTAGAAGGGATAAGATTACTCTGAAATATAATGTTGCATCTGCTTATTGTACTATAGATATGGTAGATAAAGATTATGATTGTTATTTTGATCGTTCTATTAATAACTGGTGAAGCGTCAATACTTGGGGCATAAGTAGTTGTTTCTCATCATTGATCAGAACATAATCACAACGTGTCATTTTGGTTGCTTCATCCATTTGGAATTGCATACGTTGCTTGACCTGTTCTAGGGTTGATTTGTCGCGCAAAATGGTGCGTTTGATGCGAATGTCTTCTGGTGCAGAAACGCCAATGATATAATCGAGTTGATTTTCTGCATGTGCTTCAAAAATGAGTGCAGCCTCTTTGATGCTATAGGGAGCTGTTTGTTGTTGCATCCAAATGGCAGCTGCTTGTAACGTAGCCGGATGCATAATGGCGTTTAGTGCGGCAAGTTTATCTGGATTGGAAAATACTATTGCAGACAAATATCCTCTGTTGAGGATTCCGTCTGTATACAATGCTTCTCCAAAAAAATGGATTAATTGCTTTTTTACTTCTTGATCAGTATTTTGTAATTCTTTTGCGGCTTTGTCAGCATTGTATACCGGAATACCTAAAATGCTAAATAGTTGTGCTACCATCGATTTTCCTGATCCAATACCCCCTGTTAGTCCGATACGCAATGACATAACAAACAATTTTAAATTTTTAGTAGTAAAAAGACCAGGAAAAAAGACAATAGATATTATTTTGCTGGAGGCGTTGCTTGTTGCATTGTCCATTCCATGCTTATAGCAGATTTTTCAATCTTCATATAACTGCCTGGATTGATTTCGATAGTAATAGTATTGTCTTCGTTTACCTTATTTACGAGACCGTGAATACCTGCAATGGTTACAATTTTATCGCCTTTCTGCATTTTCTCTTGAAATTCTTTGGCTTTTTTTGCTTTTTGAGATTGTGGACGAATCATGAAAAAGTAGAAAACTACTATCATTCCACCTAATAAAATCATTTGCATTACACCTGAATTAGGACTTGCTTGCAATAACATGGAATACATATTTGTCTGGGTTTAAATTTTTATGGTAATTTTTTTGCTGCTATAACGTCTACGTCAAAAGTTAATGGATAGTTTCCATCAATGGTATTGAGGTAGACCGTAAGTGTTTTATGGTTCATGCCAACTCTACCACTGCTATTAAATGTGGCTTTGATTGAGCCTTGTTTTCCTGGTTGAATCGGCAATTCGGGTTTTTCTGCTATTGTACAGCCACAAGAAGCTTCCACATTACTAAAAACCAATGGATTTGTTCCAGTATTTAGAAATCTAAAAGATATATCAACAAGTGTACCTTCCTTAATCTTTACAAATTGTATTGAAGAATCTAGCCACTGAACGGTAGTTAATGGCACCTTTTCTCCAGATCTTGTAGTGTCGGAATTCGTTGCAACAGATATATTTTCTGTGTTATTGACACAAGAAAAAAAGGTTAACAACAATAGTAGAAAGGTAAGCGTATATTTCATTCAAGAATTTAATTATGCAAATTTACTATTTTTTGTATTCTATTTTATTGAGTTTGTTGGTTTCTATTAAATCTTTATGAATACTATCTAAAATACCATTGATAAAATGGCCACTTTGTTCAGTGCTGTAATCTTTTGCTAAATCAATGTATTCATTTAAAGTCACTTTTGCTGGTATTGTTTCAAAATATAGAAACTCGCAAAGTCCCATTCTCATTAATACCATATCTAAAATGGCTATGCGATCTGCATCCCAATTATTGAGTTTTGGGGAGATTTCTTCCAAGCAATATGCTTTTTTTTCGAATGCTGTTTGTGCTAGTTTTTTACCAAACGCTAATTTTTCTTCGCTAATGAGTTCAAGAAAATTATACGTGGACGGCTTTTGAAGAAAGTTGAGCATCATTAAAACCATCATATCCGCATCATCATCCCAATGTACAAAATGATCTTCAAGGTGATCTGTAAAGTTTTCATTGGGCAACATCAACTCATTAAAAATAAATTCCAAAATTGTTTTTTCAGATTTTTTTTCTCTCGATGGTGTATGAATATATAATTGATAAATATCTGATTCTGTTAACTGGATATAAATTCTTTTGAGCAAATCTTTGTCTATAAATGATTCCGATTTGAATGCCTTAACGCCGTCTTGAAAACTTTTGTTTTCCAATATTTTCCAAAGTAATTCGTTACCGGCTAATTTTGTATTTACAGACTTATCTGCTGCTGAAGGTAAAAATTTCGAAGCCCTATTCAAAGCATCAGTTTCTGCAAATTTGGCCACTTCCGTGATGAAGTAGACGAGATAGGTAAATAGTTGACGGGTTTGGTTGAGTTGCGATTCTAACATCCTCAATAGTTTTTGATTAGTAAAATCTAAACTATCTGTTTCTGCCGAATATAATGCCTGCATCACTTTTACCCTAATGTTTCTTCTACTGATCATTCTAAAAGAGCTTATTTGGGCGGCAAATATAAACGTTTTTTTGGTTATTTTATGTCAATATGAAATAATGTCAGTATTAAACACTTGGTTGACTGTCATTTTTAAAATATTAGTATTTTATTGTGTTAAAATCTGACAAATTATCAACATTTTGGTAAATGGTATGAAATTAGTGTAATCTTGTACAACTGGTTAACTACCAGACAAATTATCAAAGTAAATTTTTAATTAAACAAAAATCCTAAGCAATGGCTAAGAATTTAAACATTACCCCTCTGCACGACAGAGTAATTGTGCAAGCTGCACCTGCTGAAGAGAAAACAGCTGGTGGTATCATTATTCCTGATACAGCAAAAGAAAAACCACAACGTGGAACCGTTGTTGCAGCCGGTCCTGGTAAAAAAGACGAGCCTTTAACCGTAAAAACTGGTGATACAGTTTTATATGGTAAGTATGCCGGAACTGAAATCGCTATTGAAGGCATTGATTATTTGATTATGAGAGAATCTGATATTCTCGCTATTGTATAAGCGCTAAATAACCGGACAAAGGAATTTTAAAAAAATCAAAAACTAGATTATGGCTAAACAATTATTTTTTAGTACCGAAGCACGCGGCAAAATGAAGCGTGGTGTAGATATTTTGGCTAACGCCGTTAAGGTTACCCTCGGACCAAAAGGACGTAACGTAGTATTGGAGAAAAAATTTGGTTCTCCTTCAATTACAAAAGATGGTGTATCTGTTGCCAAAGAAATTGAATTGGAAGATCCAATTGAAAATATGGGTGCTCAAATGGTGAAAGAAGTAGCTTCTAAAACTGCTGATGTTGCTGGAGACGGAACAACAACTGCAACTGTTTTGGCTCAATCTATCATCACTGAAGGGTTAAGAAACGTTGCTGCCGGTGCAAATCCTATGGATTTGAAGCGTGGTATTGATAAAGCTGTTGAATTGGTTGTTGCCAATTTAAGAGAGCAATCTGCAACCGTAGGAAATGACACCCAAAAAATTCGTCAAGTAGCTTCTATTTCTGCAAATAACGATGCTGAAATTGGAAAGTTGATTGCCGAAGCAATGGAAAAAGTGGGTAAAGATGGTGTTATCACTGTGGAAGAAGCTCGTGGAACAGAAACCAGCATTGAGTTGGTAGAAGGTATGCAATTTGATAGAGGATATATCTCTCCATATTTTGTTACCAATTCTGAAAAAATGGAAGCAGAATTGCAAAATCCTTACATCTTAATTTATGATAAGAAGGTTTCTGCAATGAAAGATATTTTGCATATCCTAGAGAAAGTTGCTCAACAAGGTGCTCCTCTAGTGATTATTGCTGAAGATTTGGAAGGTGAAGCATTGGCTACATTAGTAGTAAACAAGCTTCGTGGAACATTGAAAGTTGCTGCTGTTAAAGCACCAGGTTTTGGTGATAGAAGAAAAGAAATGTTGCAAGATATCGCGATCCTTACAAAAGGTATCGTTATCAGCGAAGAACAAGGGTACAAATTGGAAAATGCTGATCTTACTTATTTGGGTCGTGCAGAACGTGTAAATATCGATAAAGATCTTACTGTTATTGTTGGTGGAAAAGGTGTTAAAGAAGATATCAACGCACGTATCGCTCAAATTAAAGCACAAATTGAAGTAACTACTTCAGATTACGACAAAGAAAAACTACAAGAGCGTCTTGCTAAATTAAGCGGCGGTGTTGCAGTATTGAATGTTGGTGCTGCTACAGAAGTAGAAATGAAAGAGAAGAAAGACCGCGTTGATGATGCATTACACGCTACTCGTGCAGCTGTTGAAGAAGGTATTGTTCCTGGTGGTGGTATTGCCTATATCCGTGCCGTAAGTGCATTGGATAATGTTAAAGGTGAAAACGCTGATGAAACAACCGGTATCGCTATTGTACGTAGAGCTTTGGAAGAACCATTGCGCATCATCGTAAGCAACGCTGGTATCGAAGGATCTATCGTTGTACAAAAAGTTAAAGAAGGAACCGGAGATTTTGGTTACAACGCACGCACAGATGTGTACGAAAACTTACTTGCTGCTGGTGTAATTGATCCAACTAAGGTTAGTCGTGTTGCACTTGAGCACGCCGCTTCTATTGCAGGAATGTTGTTGACTACAGAATGTGTAATCGCAGACAAACCTAAAACGGAAGAGCCAATCCACAACCATGGTGGTGGAAACCCAGGAATGGGTGGTATGGATTATTAATCTTTCCTCAGATAATATCTACAAAACCCCGCAATTGCGGGGTTTTGTATTTTTATAACAAATGATGTAATGCTGTACACTTTGCTTAAACCCCAATTTTGCAGTAGAAGTAAAAAGCAAATTTTGTGGCTAAAGCCATTTCAAAAACACTCTTAAACCCCTAGCTAAAGCTAGGGGCTATTCAAAGAACGACTTCAAATTTTTTTTAGTGCGTAATATGGGTTAACACAATTATTGCTACCATTAAAGCAACAATTAAAATATTTTTAATACTTATCTTTATCGTATGTTAACTGAAACGGAAGAACAATTTGTTGATTATTGGGAAAAAAATAGGGATAAGCAAGCATCTATACAATACAAGTTATTTAGCGGGTTACCTTGGGGGCTTCTTTTCTCATTACCCGTTTTAGTCAATTTTTTATTGGGTAGATTTTGGTACAAACGGGCAGATGCCGTTGGATCTGCTCAATTTAATCCATTGGTTTTAGTGCTTGCAGTGTTATTAATCACCGTTTTTATTGGTGTTTTTAGAAAGCAACACCAATGGGAACAACGGGAACAACAATATAAATCGTTTATGATTAAAAAAAACAAGTTCAAAAATCAATAGAGCATAGTATTTTTGCGTATGAAAAAGATTTTTTTATCCATCGTATTATTGGGAGTGTTATTTTCCTCCTGTAAAAAAGCTGATTCTTGTTCTTTTACTGACTTACCGGTTGTTGCGCCAGCAACTGAAGTTACAGCCGTTGAATCTTATTTGAGTTCTGCCGGCATCACCACTGCCACAAAACATCCAAGTGGGTTTTATTACTTAATTTCTGTTCCTGGAACGGGAGCAGTTCCCTCGCTTTGTAATGAAGTTGCTGTATTGTATACCGGTAAATTAACCAATGGTACAATTTTTGACCAAACTTCTGGACAGTCTAGGGTGTTCACTTTAGGTCAATTAATTCCGGGATGGCAAAAAGGCTTACCATTAATTAAGGCTGGCGGAAAATTAAAATTGATTCTTCCCCCTACTTTGGCTTATGGTGCTGCAGATATCAAGGATAATTTAGGAAAAGTAGTAATTCCCGGTAACTCTGTATTGGTTTTTGATATGGAACTGGTTGCCGTTCAATAAATAACAATGTCATACGAGCCTATTTCGGTACTAGACATGTTCAAAATAGGTATTGGGCCTTCGAGTTCACATACTTTAGGTCCATGGCGGGCGGCTCAAATGTTTTGTACAACCCTCAAGGAAAGGCAGTTGATGCATCAATTGCTTTCTTTGAGGGTTGTTTTATATGGGTCGCTTGCCAAAACCGGGAAGGGGCATGGAACGGATATTGCTATACAGCTAGGACTTAGTGGTTTTGATCCAGTAAGTTTTGAAGTAGATACATTGGGTCAAATCATTCGGCATATTCAGGATACACAATCTTTATTGGTTGATGGTACGCAACAAATAGCCTTTAATCCTTCTACAGATATCCAATATCTTTTTGGTGAAACACTGCCGTATCATTCTAATGCACTGGGTTTTTTAGCAACTTTTCAAAATGGGGAAGCATTGTCTGAAACCTATTATTCTGTTGGTGGTGGATTTGTGGAACAAGATGGCTCAACAAAAATATCCGTTCAAAAGGACGCTCAAGCTTTTCCGATAGATACCGCCAATGATTTGTTGCATTGGTGTAGGAAAACCGGATTAAAAATTAGTGAGGTAGTTTTGGAGAATGAGTTGTTGTGGAGAACTGAACCGGAAACGCGCGGGCATTTATTGAAAATTTGGCAGGTGATGAAAGATTGCATGTTTAAAGGGGTAAATACCACTGGAATTTTACCCGGTGGATTGCATGTAAAACGGCGCGCTTCAGCTTTAAATCAAACATTGCTGAACGGTAATCATTGTACAACATACCAAGATTGGCTAACAATAATTCAGCAAGGTGGAAATGATTTTAGGGTGATTATCGATTGGGTAAATTGTTTTGCCATTGCCATTAATGAAGAAAATGCTTCTTTTGGTAGGGTAGTTACTGCACCAACCAATGGAGCCGCAGGAGTAATACCAGCAGTTATACAATATATGATTGCTTTTACTTCAGCTACTTCGGAAGAAAGCATTATTCGATTTTTGTTAACCGCTTCTGTAATAGGTAGTATTTTTAAAAAAGGAGCCACCATCAGTGCTGCAATGGGCGGCTGTCAAGCCGAAATTGGTGTTTCCTCTGCTATGGCCGCAGCTGCTTTAACGGAAAGCATGGGGGGCTCGCAAAGGCAATGCTTGATGGCGGCGGAAATTGCTATGGAACACCACTTGGGATTAACCTGTGATCCTATCGGCGGACTAGTGCAAATCCCTTGCATTGAAAGAAATACAATGGGTGCCATAAAAGCTATTACGGCGTCACAGCTGGCTTTGCAAAGTTCCCCTGATTTTGCAAAAGTTTCTTTAGATGATGTAGTTAAAACAATGTGGGCTACCGCAAAAGACATGAGCTTCAAATACAAGGAAACGGCTGATGGTGGTTTAGCCGTTCAAATACCCTTAAGTTTGCCTGAATGTTAAGTTTTTTATAAATATTAACATCTTCTTTCAATAACTTTTAGCTAATTAATAGATATTTGCATTTCCATAATGTATTATCATTAGGATAAGCGATTTTAACTTTCTTTCGAATAAAACGGATAATATGGGATCAACTCTAATTGCTATCAGTGGCAATTCTTCTATTAATAAAATATTCTCTATACTCAAACTGGAAAAAAAAGAAATATCTACCCTTTATTTTTATGCCGTTCTAAATGGTATAATCCAACTTACACTGCCCCTCGGTATCCAAAGTATCATCAGCTATGTTATGGCTTCCTCGATTTCTACATCGCTTGTTTTACTCATCGCTTTTGTCATTGGGGGCGTTTTTTGTAATGGTTTCATTAGCGTTAAACAATTGCAGCTAATAGAGAAAATCCAACAAAAAATCTTTGTTCGCTATGCCATTGATTATACCAATCGAATTCCACATATAGATCTTAAAGAAACAGATGCTTATTATCTGCCTGAACTAGTGAATCGATTTTTTGATACCGTTACTCTACAAAAAGGGATCTCAAAAATTTTATTAGACTTCCCTGTAGCTACAATTCAAATTATTTTTGGTTTATTATTGTTGTCTTTTTATCATCCAATATTTATTTCTTTCGGCTTTATTTTAACTGCATTGGTTGCCGCAATGCTCTATTTTTCTGGTTCTAAAGGTCTGGAAAGTTCCATAAAAGAAAGTGATTACAAATATAAAGTGGCAGGTTGGATTCAAGAATTAGCAAGATTTATTGTCCCTTTTAAAATGGCGGGCCAATCTTCCTTGCATTTACGGAATACCGACAAATACCTGAGCGGGTATTTAAAATCTAGAACAGATCATTTTAAAGTATTGCTTTTCCAATATTGGACAATTATTGGGTTTAAGATGATTATCACTGCTGCTATGCTGATTGTAGGTAGTGCATTATTGATTAGTCAACAAATAAATATTGGACAGTTTATCGGTGCTGAAATTATTATCTTATTGATCATCAATTCAGTAGAAAAATTAATCATTAATTTAGATAATGTTTACGATGTGCTCACCGCCACAGAGAAGTTATCAAAGTTTTCAGAGAAACCGATTGAACCAGCAGGTGGAAACCAATTGTTATTGGGTACAAATGGGGTAAACATTAAACTCCATCAAGTACATTTTCAATATTCTTCGGATGCAATTCCTGTACAAATTGCTTCACTTTCTATACCTGCTGGTAGCAAAATTGCTATTTCCGGAGAAGATGGATCAGGAAAATCAACATTGCTTAAATTATTAAGCGGTCAATATGCCGATTTTGAGGGTGGTATATATATAAACGATATTTCTTTAATGGAATATGATTTGCAAGTTTATAGATCACATGTTGGAGTCTATTTGGGTCAACAAGATCTTTTTGAGGGTACATTGAAGGATAATATTACCCTTGGAAACGAGGCAATAAAGGATACTATAATTGTTAAATTGGCAGGCATTGTTGGGTTAGATGAATTTCTTTCAACATTACCAACCGGTTTAAAAACAATGATCAATAGTGCTGGTAAGGGTTTGGCACGAAACGTAGTACAAAAAATATTGTTGTTAAGGGCATTGGTTTCGCTACCTCCTTTGTTGTTATTGGATGAACCTTGGTTGGGATTAGAACCAGAAGATGTGTCAAGAATTCAATCTTATTTGCTAAACGATTGCATAAACGCAACCGTTTTGATTGTTACTGCAGACAAAAATTTTGCATCTCGCTGTAATAATATCATTGAATTATAAGCACATCAGGTTATTATGTCAAAGAAATTAAAGAAATAAAATTAAGTATTGGATATGTCTAATCGTTTTACAGATCATTCATTAGAAGAAGTTTTCAAATTAAATAAGCTTCGTTCTTTTGATGAAATTTATCAGATTCATAAAAAATCAGCAGTAAAAAAATGGATCATTTCTATTTTTTTGATTGCAGTTGTAATCATGTTTTTACCATGGACACAACATGTACGTACAAAAGGTAAGGTAACTGCTTTGCGTCAAGAACAACGGCCACAACAAGTACCTAGTGTGCTGCCGGGTAGAATTGTAAAGTGGCATGTAAAAGAGGGTGACTTTGTGGAAAAAGGGGATACATTAGTAGAGATTGCAGAAATAAAAGATGATTATTTCGATCCTAAATTGTTGGAAAGGGTAGAAGAGCAGCTTAGTGCAAAACAACAATCTATGGAAAGTTACCAACAAAAAGTTGGTGCTGCCTCACAACAAATTGAAGCATTGCAACAAGCCAGAACGTTAAAATTGGCAGAATTAAGTAATAAATTATTGCAACAACAACGAAAGATTAAAAGTGATAGTGCTGAATTGGTGGCTGTAAATAATGATTTGGTCATCAAAACGGAACAATGGCGTAGACAAAAAATTATGCATGATGCCGGATTGGTTTCCCTTGTACAATTGGAACAGCGCAATCAAGCGGTTCAGGATGCCAATGCAAAGCAGATGTCTGCAGACATTAAATTTTCTAATGCTAAGCAAGAATTGTTGCGTATTCAATTAGAATTAAATGGTGAACGCCAGCAATATGCAGAAAAAGTTGCTAAAACTGAAGGGGATAGATTTCAAACTGTTTCGCAAGCACAAACCAGTGAAGGTGAAATCGCCAAGCTTAAAAATCAATATTCTAATTATAACATTAGAAAAGGGTTGTTGGTATTGAAAGCGCCCCAAAAAGGACAAGTGGTACAAGCCAAAAAGGCAGGTATTGGCGAAATGGTTAAAGAAGGCGAACAAATTGTTGAAATCGTACCCAATAATATTCAATACGCCGTAGAACTATATATTGAACCATCAGATTTGCCATTGATACATGTGGGTCAAAAAATCCAGTTTTTCTTCGACGGATTTCCAGCAGTAGTTTTTAGTGGATGGCCGAAGGCTTCTACGGGGAGTTTTCCTGGAGAAATTTCAGCGGTAGAACAATCTATTAGCGATAATGGTAAATTTAAAGTGTTGGTTAAAGAATTGCCCCATGAAAAACCTTGGCCTCGGGAATTAATGATGGGCACTGGAGCGCAGGGATTTGCCTTGTTAAAAGATGTTCGAGTGTGGTATGAATTGTGGCGCGATATAAATGGCTTCCCTCCAGAATATTATATACCCAAATCGGAAGATCAAAAAGTAGAAAAGAAAATTAAAACGGCAAAAAAATATTAAGATTCATGAAGGGTATAGTAGTTTTTATTGTTTTTATTTTTTTTCAATGCAAAGTGTTTTCTAATGATACCACTAGGTACTTTTCCGCAGATGCCTTTCTATCGATCGTAAAAGCATATCATCCTGTGATGCAACAAGCAAACTTATTAGTAGACAAGGCAAAAGCTGAACTTCGTATAGCCAAAGCCGGCTTTGATCCTCAATTGTATGTTTCTGCAGAACAAAAAACCTTCAATGGCAAAAATTATTACAATATTATTCAGCCTGAACTAAAAATCCCCACTTGGTATGGTATCGAAGTTAAAGCAGGTGCAGAAGACAATTTGGGGAGTTATTTAAGTCCAGAACGTACCAAAGAAAAATCCAGTTACCTAGGTATTTCTGTGCCATTAGCAAAAAACCTATTGATGGATAAAAGAAGGGCAGCATTGCAACAAGCTGCAATTTTTATTCAACAAAGTACTGCTGAAAAGGAGCAAATGGTAAACGATTTGCTCTATGAATCTTATGCCGCTTATTGGGATTGGGTGAAGAAATATGAAATTTATGCAGTGTTAATAGATGTGATTAGGGTAAATCAACAGCGTTTTGAATTGACTAAAGTGGGCTATTTTCAAGGTGACAGACCTGCCATCGATACGGTGGAAGCGTTAGTACAATGGCAAACTTTTACCTTGGCTAAGAATGAAGCATTTGTAAACTATACCAATGCTGGTTTAGAATTGTCTAATTTTCTTTGGACACCACAAAACGAGCCTTACACATTACCTCAAAACATCCTGCCAGATTCTGGTTGGCGTTCGTTTAATATTCAAGGTGCCCCATTGCCGGTATTGGAAAATCTATTGTTGGAGGCTGATGTTTCGCATCCTAAGTTATTGGCTTACGCTAACAAGATGAATATTTTATCCATAGAAAAGCGATTAAAATTTCAAGAATTGTTGCCAACGGTAAATGTAAAATACAATTTGCTCAACTCAGGATACAATGTTTTCAAGGATGCCAGTACGATGTTTTACTCCAATAATTATAAGTTTGGGTTTGATATTGGCATACCATTGCGCTTTTCTCTAGGTAGGGGAGGGTATCAATCTGCCAAAATAAAAATACGCGAAACGCAGTTGGATCAAATTCAACTCAAATTGTCGATTAGCAATAAAATAAAACAATATTATAACGAACTGGCTACCTTGCAGCAGCAGGTAGGTACAATGGAACAAATGGTAACCAATTATACGCGTTTGTTTGTTGGAGAGGAAACGCGTTTCAATATTGGCGAAAGTTCATTGTTTTTAATCAACTCTCGTGAAAATAAAGTGCTGGAGGTGGTACAAAAACTAATAGAGTATAAAACCAAATACTTCAAAGGATATCAGGCTGTGTATTGGGCTGCCGGCGTGTTGAATTAGATGTACAATATTTGAAGTACGTGTTGTGTTGTTTACGCTAGTTTAGGGATGTAGGGACACAACCACACCTGCCCTGTAGCATCATTAAGAAAGGCCGAGGAATTGTAAACAAATGGAAACAATATTACCTAAATTTTTAAAAAAGGGCACGGCCGCCCCTGCTCCTACAACAAACCTGTACATTCATTATCTCCGATTACTTTAAAATTTTAAATAGAAAATCATTTAATCCTAATCCGTAAAGAGGAATAATGAAAATATCATTACGCCATAAAAATAGGGGCTAAGGCCTTCCCCTTACCCCCTAAAAATTATTATAATACATTTTAGCGCATAATGATTGCCTGAAAATATAATTTACTTAATCTTCCCTAATGCTTCCAAACAAGCCGCATCACCGGGTTTGTTGAGCAAACCTTTATTAAACAATATTTTGGCTTCAGCTGATTTACCCAAATTAACAAAAGTCCAACCCAACATGTAATTACCATCGTAATCAAATGGATATAGATTAACGATTTTTTCAAATAATTTAGACGCTTGATCGAACTTTTTTCTGTTGTAATAAATTACCCCAGCCCAATAATTTGCTGTATAATTCTGTGGATCAATCTTTAAAATCTCTTCATAAATGTTTAATACCTTATCCCAGTTTTCTAGCACCGACAATGGCTTTACCAATCCTAAACGAGCTTCCACTGAATACGATTTTACATTGGCCGCTTTTTGATAATATTGCTGCGACTGCGGATAGTTTTTGTTTTGATAATGTAACCAACCTAAACGCAAATTTACTTCATAACTTTTTTCGTCATATACCTTGGTTAAACTGGCAATGGCTTCTGCATATTGCTTGTTGTATTCTTGCACATAACTTTCCTTAAATGCCTGTTGCTGCTGCGCCGGACTTTGTGCAAAAAGTACTTGCATCGAGAATAATACTGCTACACCTAAAGCGAACTGTTTTTTTAGAATTTCCATTTGATACCTCCTGTTATTGAATGTTGATTGAATGTGGACTTTTTTTGATACAATTGAAACTGCTCATACGAATATCCCAAGTGCAAAATACAGCCGGGAATAGCATCGGTATACAAGCCCATACCTTGTTTTGACAAATTTTTATCTATAGAATTATACACGTATAAAATGTCATTTTCCGTAGTGTTTTTAAATGCACCGATGGTGATATATCCCTCTGCCCAACAATGATTAAATGCTTTAAAGCCAATTACCTGTTTTACATTATACAATTGATCTGCCGCTTTTCTTAACGAACCGGTAGTGATGGAATAGAAATTTAAGTTTCCAAAGGGATAATATTTTACTTGGGCAGTATATTGCTGGAAACTTGTATCAGTCATTTTACCCAAAATGCCATTTGCCTGAATGCTTAATTTGGGTGTATTGTATTGGATACCGAGCAATCCAATATGGTTTTGATACGCCAAATTGTTAAAAGGAGTATATACATAATGATAAGCACCTTTTAATACCCATCGTTTACTCAACGTAACAGAGGTTTTATTGTAATATTCCACTTGGTTTATCTGAATATTGGTATTGTTGTTTACAGCGGAATACAAAGGTTCATTGAGCGTGTTGTTGTAGATAGCCAACGATTGTTCTACATGTACATTATACCCTAATCTTGCCCCCAAATCAAATCTGCCGTAGATACTGTTGCTTCGTCTAACGAAATCTGTCGCTTTATAACTGCCTTCAAAACCTACATTCGTGATTTTTGTTTGTTGCTGTTGTTCTTTTGTAATGGCTTCGGATGAAATAAACGGAATGTGAATATCACCTACTTCACTGTTGTTGAGCAATCCGTTACAAACCCAAAGGTAATACCGCGCCACACTGTTGTAGGAATCGTTTTGAATGACTTTTTCATATTGCTTGATGGCTTCACTATAGTTTTTGAGTTGAAATGCCGCAAAACCCATTCGTAACCGCAACAATGAAAAATCAAGGTTATGCTGCACCACCTCTTTCCCATACGTCAATAATTGCGACCACTCTTTTTTAAGGTAAAGACTATAACTTTTGGCATCTACAACCGTGTAGGTGTATTGATCTTGTGCAAACCCAATAGTAGCTTGTAGCAAGAGGATACATATAACGAGAAACTGCTTTTTTAATGATGGCATTTTGCTTCTATTGTTTTGTTCGGTAAATGAATAGTAAACGATTGAATTTTTCGGGAATCAATATGGATAGCGGTATCCATCTGTTTGACTGTTTTTACACCAATTTTTCGATTGATGGTGGCACGATACACAATTTTCCCGCCGCCTAATGGATCTGTTTGTTGGTGTAAAGAACCTTCAAAATGCAGTTGATGAAATATATAAAAGGGTGCCAGTATATCTTGCATCCATTGTAGCGGATTAGAAGGTAAAATGGTTAAAGGCAATCGGTCTTTTAATATGGTAGATTTGTCCGTACTTAATAAAATAGAATAGGCCGCTTGATAAAAGTAAAACAACAGGCTTTTTTTTGTGCCATAATATTGTGTACAATAAAACTGGTTATCATTTTTAATGTAATACGCATACGCCCCCTTCTTTTTGCAGCAAAGATAGGTTTCATTGTATACGGTTGTGCCCGCTTCCCATTCCTCCGTGTCAAAACCTTCAGCGGAAACACTGAAAAAGTAACCGGGTTGAAAGGTAAACGCTTGTTGCAACTGTATAGCTGTAACCAAATTACTCACCATATTTCCCTCTTTGGGCACGGTAAAAAGTGCAGGTTCGTAGGTATGATTATTTTTGATCAAGAACGCCGCAAGCGGATAAGACAATGTCTTGGATCCAATATAAGGAGTAGATTGTACTTGAAAATGCAGGTGTGGTTCAGGAGATCGTCCAGAATTGCCGCAGGTTGCCAGCATGTCTCCTTTTTGTACAAACATTCCTTTTGTTACTTTAAAACTATTTTTCTTTAGATGGGATAACTTAGTGTATAAGCCATCTGCATGTTTAATCACAATACTATTCCCCCAATTTTGTGCAGTATTGTTGCCGCCAATGGGATTATCTTCAATATAATCTACAATTTCTTCCACAATACCATCTCCCGGACTTAACACGGGCATATTGTAGCAATAAAAATGCTCGGGAAGGTTGCCAGGAAGGCGGAACGTTTTCATTTGTTCATCTAAAACCACAAAATCCAATGCTTTACTCCAATCTCCTTTATGGGTAATACTGCCTTCATAGCCCTGACTTACCGTCCACTCGCCCATAAAGGGTAAGGAAAAAGGGAAGTAATATTGACTAAGGACCCGATTCCTGCCAATAATATAGCGGTATAAGTTGGTTTCTGGATTAAAATATTGGATCGGCGTTAATACCAGTTTGCCACCCGCCCAGCGCAATTGCAAGGTATACAACAAAATAATTACGGTGATGCAAAAGGGCAACGAAAATACCGGTAATCCCCATACACTCATTATTCTGGTTAAGCCAATCATGAGGATATAAGATATCGGCACCATCAATATTGCCCAAAGAAAGGAACGCTTGGATGGGATCGTATAAAATCCACCGATTGCCATCACCACCAACATGAAATTGGTGCCTATATTATAATAATGAATACCGCTCACGCTTCCCCCCATCAATAACATAAAACATTGTGCAACCACATATCCCGCTACCATCAACAGCAAGGCAATTCTGGAATAGATAAAAATGCCAATGCTCAATAATATACCGGCAAACAAGCTATTCTGGAATAAAATGGCACTTAACGACAGTAGAAAACCTTCTACTTGTTGTGGAAGCGATAAATTTTCAACAGCCAATACTCCTTGTGTAAGCGTTGCACCCCCTGTGGCATACACCTCATTAAGCCAATAGATGTTCCTCTGTGTTAATCCGAGTGCTGCAAATTCTTTAGAGGCTAAAAGTACCAACCAAATACTGACAATAAATGCCAAAGACAGTGCCGGTAAACCTTGTTTGCCGAGTTTATTCGTTAAAACGGCGGATAACATCACGGTAAATATGGAAACCAATAGCAATAAAAACCAAAATCCAAAGTTGAAAACAAAAAAACTACCCATCCCCAAGCCTAACAACAATGCACTATACGTATAGATTCCGCTTTCCATTTGTGGTTTGCTAAATCCTATACTATTGCCCGCAATTACAGCGGTAAGGGTGGCAATTAACCCACCCAAACCGCTATACGGATTAAAAAAAGACACCACTACAATGAATACCGCAAAGATATTGTTGTTGCTGAAAAACAACATACTATAGCTATTCAGTACAGACTTCATTATAAATTGTAGTGATGATGTAATTTCTTTGGGTTGGAACATGCTTTAAAGTGATATGGTTTTTAAATGAGCCGGCATTTTTTCTGGCTGCTCAATATACGCAAGATCTTCGGCAGCTCTAATCAGATGTACATTTTCTTCTTCATCAATCATCACCACATTGGGCCTCATTTGGATAAATTGCATCCATTGAGTCATATTGTAGGCGCCCACTTTATGCACCACTACTTGATCGCCGCGGTTAAGCAACGGTAGGTTCACAGATTGACGAACCACATCAATATTCATACACAGCGGACCATAGAGCACCATATCTTCGGTGTGGTGGGTAAAATCTTGTGCTGGACTAATTTTATGTTCATACCAAAAGGAGGTAAATAGAATATTGACGCCAAAATCCATGATCGTTGCTTTTCTGCCATCGCTTAAGCGTTTATTTGCCAAAACGGTACCCAATAAATAACCGGCATCATCAATTAAGTAGCGCCCGGCTTCTAGAATCAGCAAGGGTAAATCTGCCGTTTTAAAACCAATATTGTATAAGCTAGATGTGATGGCTTCGGCGTATTCATCAATTGTTGGGATAGTATCTGCCGCTTGTAAATAAGAGCCACGGAGGTTATTGGCGGTTGCAAATCCGCCACCCATATCAAGATATTGAATGATGGTGTTTAATTGGGTTTTGCAATTGATGGCGAGGTCGCCGAGTTTTGCTACTGCAATGCTATAAGCTGATGTAGCGAGCATATAGGTGCCAATATGGCAATGTAGGCCGGTAAGTTCTAGTTTTCCGGAAGCCACAATTTTGTTGATGGCATTCCAGGCTTGTCCATTTTCATAGTTAAAACCAAATCTGTCCCACATTGGGTAAACGCCGGTGTCCATATTCACCCTGATGGCTACACGTGGTTTTTGGGTTAGGTTTTCACAGATGCCAATTAGTTGGTACAATTCGTCAAAATGGTCAATATGGATGAGCGAATCATTTTCGATCGCCAATTGCAATTCTTGGTCGGTTTTTTCAGGACCGTTAAAGATGATTTTATTGCCGGGTACGCCATTTCCGAGGGCTTTGCGGTATTCGAATCCGCTAACCACTTCTGCCCAGCTGCCTTCTTGGTGAAACACATTACAAACGGCGTTGATGTAGTTGGTTTTGTAGCTCCATGCAAATTGAACCTTAGGGTATCGGGTTTTAAAAGCACGTACGGCATTGCGGTAGGTGCTTCTAATGGTTTTTTCGCTTACCACAAAAAGCGGCGATCCATACTGTGCGGTTAAGCCTTTTACCGATACATTGTCGATTGTTTTTACTGGGTCGTAAGAAGTGCGTGTACCAAATTTATTCATCAAGCCGGCGTTCATTTTTTGAATATTGGGGCTTTCGTATTTTAATTTTTGCATGTTAATTGATTTGTGTGTTAATAGTTTTTAGTCGATTTAGTCGGAAGTCGATTTAGTCGTAAGTCGTAAGTCGTAAGTTCCTAATTCCTAATTATTTTCTCCGGTTGCACTAAACTGTTGAAACGTGCTTACGTCGATAATATGATCCCAGGAATACCGGATAAATATTTTACCTACGTCGTATGTTGTGAAGGGTTGGAGTTGTTCACCGGTAGCGAGTTTTGCCAATGCGGCGGGTTGGTTTTGTCCGGCAGCGGCGGTGAGGTAAATCCAGGCGGGAAAGCGGGGATTGATTTCCATGATATAGGGTTTTCCTTCGGGTGTGCGCATGATTTCCAATTCGCAACCGCCTTTCCAATGGGTTGCTTGTACAAATTGTTGAGCCAATTGGATGAGCGAATCATCTTCAAGCGTAATGCCCGACCATGCTTTTCCTTTGTCTGTGATATACAGTTTGCGCATGGGAATGATGCTGATGGCGTTACCTTTTCCATCGCCCAATACGGCGATATTGAGTTCCATGCCTTTAATAAATTGTTGGGCTATTACGGGTAGACCCCATTTGGCGGAGAGTTTATAAAATGCTTTTTGTGCTTGTTCTAGTGTGTAGCAAACTTCCGCTTCGTAAAATTTGCCTTTTATCACCAAAGGGTAGCCCATTTGTTCGCCGGCACCATAAAGTTCTGCGGCACTATACATAGAGCAATCTTGTGGAACAGCTAGTCCGGTTTTTAAGCCAAATTGCACCAAATTGGTTTTATCCCTACTATCAATTTGTTCCATAGAAGGTATAAACGTTTTGATACCCATTGAAAACAGGGTGGGAGCAAGTTTTACAAAGTTGAACAATTCCGCATCGAAGTTTGGAATAATTAGGTCTATATTTTCTTTAGCGTGGATGTATTCCAGTCTCTTTAGCAATGCTTCTGTGCCTGCAGCGGGGTAGGGGATTTGGTATGTTTTATCCGCCACATCATTGAGGTAGATGCCCGGTTCGAGGGTTTCATAAGACAATCCGATGATGCGCAGCGGCTGCGGAAGTCCTTCACGAAGCGCCCTGATAACCGCCACACCGGGGCCTGGACTATCAATGGCATTTAAGCCGGTAACTGCTATAACCATGAAAAAAAATTTAGTGATGAAAGAATATGGCGAATACGGTAGATTAGTTGTCTAACAAATTGGCTTCACGGAGTTGGAGAAAAAAGCCGTCAAGATCTTTTTCTAGGTGGAGGAGGTCTACGTCGTATCGATTGGTAATTTTCGTTTTGATTTCCGTAATGGTTAAACCATCTTTGAGTAATTGAATAATTTCGTTGGCCATAGGGTTTGCCGAAAATGAATCTCCTGTAGAAGGGTTAAAGATGAATCCAGATTCGCTGGTGGCGATGTTTTTTTTAATAACCATAGTGTTGGGTTTTAGATGAACAATGTGTTGTTGTTACTTGCTTTTACTTTATACGCTGAAAGTAATGACAACCTTCGATATAGAGATGTTAAACATTTTATAATGTGGAAGAGAAGGGAAGGGAAGAGAATTAGGAATTAAGAAGTAGGAATCAGGAATCGGAATTGAGGAATCAGGAATTAAAGTTCTGAGCCAAAGATTCCTGATTCCTACTTCCTAATTCCTAATTCTTATTTATAGCGTTGTCTGCAGCATTTGCTTTGCAAACTTGAGCATTCACGAGCAAAAAGCAAAGCCTGAAAACAATGGAATGGAGATTATTGATAATCAAGGTGTTATGATTTAGTTAGATGGAATTACACATTAGGAAATACCTTGGAAATTGTGGAAAATCAAACCATTCCATTGGCTTTAGCCTCAAAGTTGAATATTAATGATCTACAGATTTTTTTCTATACAATTGATTCATTCAATTTAAGATATGTATCAATATGAATCAAACTATGTTATTGAATTCCATAAAGATTTTATTTTTACTCTAACAATTAATTAGGGTAAAGTATCATTTTTTCCTATCTAGAAATGCCTATTTTCGCTATTAATTTTAAATGATTTCATGTGATTCCCTTTAAAACTAAAAAAAACAACTATTTCTGCCATTTTAAATCATATAATTAAATATTAATGACGTAAAAACGTTTAATAATTTAAAAAAATTAGTCGTTTAAGTATATAATTAGCTGAATTGATTTATTTTAATTGAAACTTTTCCCTTCTATATTTTAAACCTATTATATTTTTGATACTGGAAAAACAATATGCAATATCTTATACAACATCTTATACCTTATATAAGCTTATTAGGCCTTTTTCTGCCCTTGCTCATTTTGTTTTATAACAAAGGGTTCAAAAGCGTAAACCGCTTTTTAGCTGGATTTTTATTTTTTTCTTCTTTATACTTACTGGAATCCCTCACATTTTTCTATAGTACGTCTAGAACATGGGCAGCATTTTTTACCATGTCTCACGATTTTATTTTTTATTTGGTTGGGCCCCTATCCTTTTTTTATGTAAGAGGGATGTTGCGCGATAATGCTAGGCTTGACAAGAAAGACTGGCTTCAATTTATTCCTTTTGTATTGTCTTTTATTGGTAGTATCCCCTATTATTTTTCCTCATGGGAGTATAAACTCATGATGGCTGATAATATCCTCAGTAACGAATGGGATATCGCACAATTTGAGTTGAATTTTATATTTCATCATAAGGTTGATCAAGTGTTAAACATGTTGCACATGTATTTTTATGCTAGCTCCCTTTGGTATTTAATTTGGAAATACAAAAGAGATGCAAACAGCAGAATATATCATGTGCCTCAATTTAAGTTGATACGCAATTGGTTATTTATTTTTACGATCATCATCACCGTTATTACCATCAATTTTTCTGTTACAGTAATAGATATTTTGGTGTACGACGAAAAATCGCTTTTCTTGCAGAAGGCAGTGATTCCATTATTTTGTTCTTCCATCATATATGTTGGGATGAATATGATCATCATGTTTTTCCCCCATATCATGTACGGATTGCCGATTGAAGTAAAAAATGTTGTTGCACCAATGCCGGAAGTTGGTATTGAAGTAGGTACATCTCAGCCTCATCCTCAACCAAAACCAGAAACAATAAGTGATGAAATAAATGAGGAAGACGAAAAAATAACGCCTCAGTTGTTTTCTGAAGCGTATATTTCAGCAATTGAAGCAACATTAAATACATGTATAAATACAGCGTTATACTTGCAACAAGATTTTAGACTAGTTACTATATCAAGTATTTCTGCATTTCCAGCCCATCACCTTACGTATTATTTCAATACTATTATCGGTATGTCATTTTCTGAATGGCGGAATAAATTACGCATTGAATATGCCGTGAAATTACTGCAGCAGGGAGATTATAAAAATCAAACGTTGGAGGCCATTTCCAATAAGGCAGGTTTTGCTACTCAAAACACATTTATCCGTACATTTAAGAGGATAATTGGGAAAACACCTAGTGAATATTTGAAAGAAAACGCATAGATAGTGGTTAGTGGTTAGTGGTTAGTTGTTAGTGTATAATAACATAAATGAATTATGAATTAAGATATTGATTCCTAATTCCTAATTCCAAATTCCAAATTCACATAGTTAGTTGTTAGTGTATAATAACATAAA